>Ga0136643_10010925_pt1 | contig 13439 bp, 6 predicted proteins | sample TergutLab28metaG_FD_96883 | JGI IMG/M metagenome (GOLD analysis project Ga0136643, IMG submission 96883) | Labiotermes labralis P1 segment gut microbial communities from Petit-Saut dam, French Guiana - Lab288 P1 (version 3) (version 3) | ecosystem: Host-associated > Arthropoda: Insects >...
ATTTTCTGGTGCCCAGTAAACACAATTATGACGATTCACTGTTCCATTAAGCTTGAATTGTGCCTCATCAGACCACACAATCTTCGTCACAAACTCTTCATCCTCATTTACCATTTGCTGAAACCACTCACAAAACTGCATTCGGCGATCCGGATCGTCGTCATTTATTGCGTGCAATAATCTGGAGATGTACACTTTCCACTTAATAGCTTTCAGAATGCGTCGTACGCTTTTACTGCTAACCCCTGTCTCACGTGCACATCGCGTAGCAGACTTCCGTGGCGACGTTGTAAACCTTTCCAAAACCATAGCCGAAGAAGCAGGACTTGTGGCTGTAAGAGGTCTTCTGGATCTTCCGCTATGCACATCACAAATGGTACCATGTGTATCAAACTTGTCACAAAGCTGTGTAATTGTCAAGCGTGTTCGAGGTTGTGTTTGAAACTCACGCTTCCACTGACGTTGAACTGCTGTAGACAGTTACTTTACTGTCTGACGTATTCAGTCTGTAGCGAATTACTTTATTATCTGAAGTATCTAGTAGGCCCGCGGCTACCAGTGCGGGGGCATATACGTGCACATTTTTATATACGTATGTAATATTGTATTATACATATACTCTGTATGTTATTTTGTGTATGCATAGGCGTGAAAAACGTCTTTGCAGGATCCCAAAAGCAACAATAACTACATCACGCGCTCTATAACATTCCAAAAAACATCTTGTTTCCAGCCACGATGGTTCAGCAGAGGCAACACGTGGTTGCGGTAGGGATTCGCATTTTTTTAGTGGGCTGATAGGTGTGTTTGTCTTTGATATTTTGCAAGTTCGTAGCGGGTGTATGCAGATTGCACTCCCCTCCCCGACTACGGGCCTGATATCTAGTCTGTAACCAGTTACTTTGTTGTCTAAGGTATTCATACTATAGCTAGATACTTTATTGTTTCACGCAGCTAGATTGTATTCTGTCCGAACTCGCAGCAGACCTTTCTTTTTTTTTTTCTCCCTTAACGAGCTTCCTCATATTCTCACTTGTGCCTTGTGCGAGTCCGTCAGCATTGTCGACGTTGAACTTCATCGTGCATCTGATACGCACTTTGAGTTTTCGTAGTTCATGGAATAAATGGAAAAGCGCATTTATAGCCTTTTGGAAGTAATCGGGTAGTACAACAAAAAATGAAAATGGTCGGAAAGTTTTTCGAAACGTTCTCACATCGCGTTTCAGCAAATTTTGGCTAACGACACGTTTGTGTGCTTAACTAATATTTACTTTATTGTGGGTCATTGACTGGAAAGTGGAACTGTTAAATAATTTTGATTATAAGAAATTTTACATAACGGTAAAGGTAATGTTTATCCTAGAACAGGCCACGAAGGCTCAGAGGGGGAGTAGAGGTATAGCTCTACTCTTTCTTTAACCTCGACGCTAGGTGGGGGTGGGTGGTCAACGCCACGCCCTGGCCGCTTTACCCCCCGGAAAGACCCGGCACCAATTGTATACGAGGCTGGGTGGGCCCCTGGGCCAGTCTGGATGGGTGCGGAACATCTCGCGCTCTCCGGGATTCGATCCCCCGACCGCCCAGCCTCGTAGCGAGTCGCTATATCGACTGAGCTATCCCGGCCCACAAGTATTTATACATATCAGTATGGTATGGGCACTGGGGTTCTTTTCCTTGGGTAAAGCGACTGGAGCTTGATGTTGACCATTCCATCTAGTGCCGAGGTTAAGAATGATTTTAACAATGCCTCTCCTTCCCTTATATTCCTTCATAGCGTGGACGGGGACAACTTCACCTTTTTTATCTTTACCTTTTATCGGTATTTAATTTTGTACAGTGTTTTGTTTGGTTATGAAAACATGTTCTAGAACTACTTTGACGGAAGAATGTACATTACAATTTCAAATATATATGTAACCTCTTAGTCGAATGCGAAGTTTATTCTGCAGATCGAGGCAGTGTGTTTCACTGAAATATTTGGAATCTCCCAAAAAACTACACAGTCAAATTCGTAACTACACCAAAATTGTCACCGCTCAGAGACACTTATATCTCATAAAATTTGAAAGCATGTGACAGAGTGCTTCGTAAGCGGAAAATTCGGGATGTTACATCACGAAAACTTCGTAAATTTCATCCAAGTTAACAAATAGTTTTATGGCTCTGAAATACGGAGTAAAACGATGGGCTAGATACGTTAATTGAATTGAAGATTCAGGGAATGCGTGAGAGCTGAAGTTTTCTATGTCCACGCCATGAAGCCATATAGGGAGAGTAGAGGTATAGCTCCACTCATTCTTAACCTCGGCACTAGTTGTAGGTGAGTGGTTAACTTCACACACCGGAAGCTTTACCCCGGAAACAAGGAATGCATGCACAATTTGGTATTATGTGGTACAAAACGTGGCATTCTGCTGCCAGAAGGAGGTATAGCCTACATCTTGAAAGTTTACGTGTTTATCAAGGGATTTATATTTTATCAGCAACTTGAGACATGAGGTTTTCTTGCCACACGACATTAGGTTTAGTGATTCACTGATAAATAAAATACGCCTGAATGGGTAATACATATACTGACCTGTAATACTGTCACGTCAGAGAAGTTGCCGAATGCATCTGGCGCGATTCACCTGAACGCCCTTTCACAGGGGCAAATCGAGGAAATAAGCGAAATTATTTACATCAGACTTCACTTTATTTGCCTTTGGTATGAACGCTATAGTGTATTGCCTGTCAACCAGTTTTGATCAGGTCATTTCTGTGCTGATATTTGATGCAACGTTCTTCAGACGCTGCCCTAATCTCGCAACGTTACGTAGTATTTTTTGCCTCCCTATAATCTACAACCCCTAGTTTTCCCTGTTCACTCTCATTGCCCTTACAAAGTATGCTGCTCTCCGCAGTTTCAGCAATGCCGTCCTTGTGACACTGTGTCAGTGAGCATCGCTATCTTGCTTCGTAGCCGGGAGAACATCTGAGTTCAAATCGCGGACCAGAGACCTGTTAGGTCATCTTGACAGAGTTCTTGTTAGGCGCTTTCGCAATGCTGTTACAAAGAAAGTAACTGTAACGTCATTATGTCCGTCCGTACCTAAGTCCAACTGCCCGCATGGAACACACGATACACATCATTCGGGTTTTTGTGAAAATTCACATTTGAAATCATTACCAAAATTTGTGGTAGCATTCCGTTTTAGGTCAAATTATCACAAAAATAACAAATATTTTGCATGAATACCTGCATGCATTATGATATCTGGCTGTCATTGGTCTTTGTAATTGAGACAGACGGCGTAGTGTGAGGGGTGCGAGCTGAGGCCGAAGAAAGGTTTGACGATAGAAACGTATCAAGCGAGCGCTATCAATTGTAGGCTACCGCTTATATTTTGATGTCCACGAGATATCGCGCATGGTCTGTTGTAAATCTATTGCTAGGACACGGATTGTCCTTATGGTGCGTGTCCTGTACAAAGTAGTAAAGCATGGTGAAAATATTCGTGTTTTTAGCATATTTAAATTATTTAAGCATGTAAAATTTACGGGCGTAAAAATTGGTGTGCCAGAATTGATACTCTCTTCGATCATTTCCGAAATTTCTGTTTTTATTTTTATCCGACTAAATGTCTTAGATAGTACCTGAAATTAAACCGCAGTCTCTCCCTTTAACATCCTTTGCACCATTAATCTTATTAATTAACACGGGTATCGTGAGAGCTCTTCGCAAGGAATCTCCTGGTTATAAGCATTGAATGCTTCATCTTCTTTGTGGGACAGCGGCATTGTGAAGTGCCAGTCACTACTTACGGATGAAATGAAGAAGCACATATTACTGTAGGAAACCTTTCTGCTGAGACGCTGTTTCGGGGACCGAGAGAAAAGTGCATGCTAGGTAATGTAATTCTCGTCTCGTGTTTGTTCTCATAAGACTCCGCATCCCTTCGCTTTTCGATTGAAAATACCTTACATAATGTTGAAATACATAACGGAAAATAACATTTTAAATTCGCAACCGACATTCAATATTTAGAAGTACTTCGTGGTACTGTAATATATTTACGCTATTTCGCATATGCTGTCGAAGCGTAAAGAAAAAAGTATTTTAATATATGCCACACATGTTTAGTTTAGTTTATGATACTGTCTCAATTCCTGAACAGCTGTTGTTTCACGAATACGTAAAAAGTATTTACTGAGTATTCGTTGGCACCACCGAATGACATTCCCTGAATATATGTTCTACAACATAATGTCCATTTTGGAAGGCATGTTTTAACGAAATACGCAGTCAGCATACAGCAGTGTCAGTTCTCCGCGACTTTATAAAATAATGTACAGCATTTTAAATATTTCATGTCACAACAGTGGGCTTCTTGTGTGTCCTCAGTGATATTCGTAATCTCCTGATATTTGACTCCTTTGACAATCACATCCTCTCAACCGAATCCCATAAGATTCACATCAATTATACCCCCCCAAAGTCTTTTCAGTCTGTTAGACGGACCTTTCCCCAAATTTTTTTTTCACATAACCTCTCTGTCTACTCCTCTCCTCGGCTCTTGAAATTTCCACCATTGTGTCCCACATTTTACTGCATTAAGGAATTCTGCTTAACCTGTAAAACAGAGTTCCTTGTGACTTGTCTCGAGCTTTCACTAACTGTTTTTCTGTCTTTCTAAATTGAAGTACTTTCGTGATCACTTTATTTCTAAACACACGTAATTTATTCTTCTCCGAATATCATTGTGGACCACTATTATACTTATTATTTTTGCTCCCGGGCATAAATAGTTTCATGCATATTGGAAACATATCGGATTATAATCTACATTTAATTTTCCTGTATTTTATCTTTACTGGATTCGCTTCCTTGTTGCATCTTCGTGTTTACATATTAACGTACGGTAATCCCACTCGAAACCTTGATGCATTTGTTTTGTGTTGCGGCGAAATAAGTTGAGAATGTTGATTGTCAAAACAACTGGGAAATTTATGAACATTATGATTTCTAAGACGACAATCCTGTGGGCGAAAAACTCCATGGCGTAATTTATGACACTTGAATATCGCATAGGAAAACTGAGGAAAATCAATAAGGACTGCAGTCAAGTCTTTCGACTGAGGCTTGAAACGAGGAGGTAAGTGCTAAAGCCGACGTTCTGTAGGCTCTGTTAAGCTGCAGGATAGCATTTCTTGATGGAAGACATCACGATGTGCTAGAGATATACTAAAACATTAATTAATATACGTCAAGCACAACTATTTAATGTGTACGAGGCTACATGTTTTATCCTTCTTAAACGGTCATCATCAGGCCTTCTAACAGATCGAGTCAACAGATGCTGTGTACACGTTGTGGTCCCAATGTTTTTATAGTGATAAAATACAAAGAAATATAGTAAGTCATTTACATAAGGAGGAGTGATGTGTGTATTGCATAACTATAGTAGTTAAAACGTTTAAAATATTGGATGGGTGTTACAATTATAATATCAGGTCCCGTTATATCTAAGTATTCCTTGGAAGTTGTGGAGGTTTTTTAGCGACGTCGAAGTGTGTCGCTTGTTAGTGGAGCTCAGCGGGGTTGTGCGTGTTGTTTTATGTATTTTATCAATGTAAATACATTGGGATCCAAACGGGTACACAGCATCTGTTGACTCGATCCACTAGAAGGCCTGATGATGACCGTTTAAAAAGGTCGAAACATGTAGCCTCCTACAGTACACATTAAATAGTTGTGCTTGTCGTATATTAATTAATGTTTTAGTGTAGAAAAACATGTCTTGTACAGTGGTTATGTTTTATAAGCTATTTTCGGTTGAAATGAAAATAAAGAACACGCCGGTTGCGAGAATTTTAATTCCCGTGGAATCAGGTATGGGAAGGGTGAAGACTTACATCTAAATGTGCTGAAGTGCACATCCAGCCTCTTATTGAACGAATATCGGGGGCGCTTTCCCCGGGTTTGAAGTCATCCGGTCGTGATTTTGAATACTTACCTGCATCTAGTGATTACGAAACAGTGGACCTATACCGCCACATTCCCGAATGCTATCAATGTGTGCACATTGACAACCTTTAGCTTTATGTTTTTAAAGTAAACAAAAGCTCATGACTGTTGTGTCTGGTCTGTACCAGTCCACATGTTTAAGCCTTTAAATCACAGTGGTCTCCTTTTTATAATTAAAAAAAAAGGAGGCTACAGCCTTAAACAGAGATAATTTTCCCAAATAATATTAACCACCCGATATTTGTAAAAAGCAGCATATTTTACGTGAGTTAGGAGTGAATTTTTAAAATAATTTAAATGAAATTCCTACTACAAAGATTGCGCTATGTGGGGCCAAGTCTGTGATGTTGACACCTTCGTTCAGTGAACTACAAATAAACAAACAAATGATTCGGAGAGTTAGGTTATCGCCTCATTTGTTTCCACATTTTACTACGATGAAAAAACTGCATATTCCCACCTGCAGGTAGCACGCCAATCTGCTTCCTTGTGAAAGTAATTATAAGGTTGCATGCTGTACCAGGCGAATTTTCTTCGCTGCGTCTCTGCCATCGTCGTTGTTTTCTCACACACATGAGGTGACCCTTCACCTCCGCTGCGGGTCCCTTCTTACAGTGCATCCTCTGGCCACTGACAGCTGCATACAGCTAAAAGGTCATGTGATGGATAGGCTTGCGGTTGCAGCCCTTCACCTTAAACGAGTGTGCTATAACAAAACTTACACACGGCTGTCGGAATTTCTTAGTTTCCTTGTTACGTTTCAGGTGACTTTTGGTGTTGTGGGACATGTTTCAGGTTTTACTTAAAACTACTAGCCGTGTGCGATGGGTCGCTTATCACAGCAGAATGGCTCGTCCGCAGATTAGGGTGGTACGAATGGTTTCCAGGTGCAGATGCTAGTTGCGAATGTATGGATTAAGCGGTATCAGGCAGCCGACAAAACATGTAAACATGTTTATCTAGCAGTATTTAGTTATCTTCCACCCAGCAATTGAAAGACAAAGTGAGTTTTTATGGTACTTAAAAAACATACACTCATCATATGCATTGCATAACTCCGTGTTTAGGCTCTTTAAAACTTATTAAATTGAATTACTTATTACAGTACTGCATGGCAAGCAAGCAACAAAAATCTTGCGTTGGAAAAACCAAAGTACAAGGTGCACATTAATAGAACTACAAACAAGAAGAAAAAGAAATCGAAAACGTTTTAATGGCCACCAATCATTTACTGTTATATATACACTTGTTCCAGTGTCAGTGGTCGCGCGGTCTAAAGCGTGGGTATGCTGCTGCAGACTTGCTGGGATTGTGGGTTCGAATCCCGCCGGAGACATGGATGTCTGTCTGTTGGGATTTGTGTGTTGTCGGTAGAGGTCTCTACGTCAGGCATGTCATCATCCAGAGCAGTCCTACCGAGTGTGGTGTGTGTACCTGAGTGTGATCGTGAAGCCTCGATAATGAGGTTGTTCTGGCCCACTAGGGGCGGTTGCGCCATGATATAAAAATTGTACACACACACACACAAACTGGAAGATACTTTAGAAATCTAAAGACTGGTTAAAGACTTTAAGTAAGATAAACTCAAGTACCGTATTGCCTCGATAAGAAGACGCCATCGATTGTAAGATGCACTCTTAGTTTGGTAATAATTTGTCGGGAAAAAATGGAATTGTCAATATTTAACCATAAAACATCTTTGCATTATAAAACTTAAGTCAATACAAAATTAGAGATTTAAATGAAAAAATAATTCAGGTCTTCTGGCTTGTTATTCCGAACAGCGGATTTATTGTTTTCAGACGTGGCGAATCGTCTTAATCTTCATTTACTAGCATGAATTTCGGTGAGGTTTCAGTTGGAATGAAACATCTCTGGATGGGACCCATTGACGAAGCTTTTGTTACAGCGTCTTTGAAAACTTGGGAACCCAACAACTGTCAGTTTCTTGAACGGCTGAATTTATCTGTCTTGAGGACGGGAATGTGTTGGTCGAGAGGAACAGAAAGTCATACTTATCTCAACTTGTTCCCAAGAAAATTTCTGTTCAGCTTGGTCAGAAGTTCCTATTCTGAAGTTCGACATTCATTCAGCTGTTCAAAATTGCCAGTCTGTGGAATCCGAAGATTTAACCGACGCTCTGAACACAAGTCTCATCACTGGGCCACATACAATACTGCTTCACTCCAATTGGAATTCTCACCGATTCTTATATCCTTGTTGCACTTCCCATGTGGAATTTCTCTTTCTCCTTGGCTCAGCATCTTTCAGAGTTCCCACGCCCTTGAACAGTGACGTCACCAGTAGCTTACCTGTTGCTCGGGTCACGCCGATAACAAACATTCTCCATTTCTCTCTGGTTTCGTCGGCAATGTGGAATGCTGCGCGTGGACCAAATTATCCGCCGATGATATCAGAATCTGCTCATCTGGTAGTTTCCCTTTCTTAACCTCGTAAATTACTTACGCATGCGCTTTTGAGTCGGTCGGTTGTAAGTTCAATGACGGTGTCCCTGAACTTGTCCGCAAACCGGACAAAACCATTGTCGTAGAATTTTACCACCCCTGTTGGTTCATATCCTGTGTTAACTTCAGATGTATTCAGTCACACATTCGTATATTATTTTATGTTCTTTTTAAATATTATACTCCCGTGCATGTTTACATCTCTCCCGCACACCCTTCCTTTGCAGGTTTTCCAATTAAATTTTCGCGTCTTACATGTCTCGCCGAGTTCGTCCGCTTTGATTTCTTTGTCAGAGTGGCACTGATGTCAGTGTAAAAAATTGTGAAGCTTCTTATCAAATAGATTTCTGCAGCGTGATTGGCCGTTTGTCCCTCACGGTCAACTAATTTAACGCAGGATTCCTTACCAGTATTGTGTACATTAGAGTGGAGTGGAAGTCCAAATCTATTTCTTTTGTAGCAGGTCTGCTTGTAATACGCAGGAGTTACATGCAACCGCAATCATGCAGAAGACTCGGACTGTGCTCTTAACAAAGCGAGCCGACTTACAAATACAAATTCTCTTCACGGTTACGCTTCTGGGAAACTCACCGTATATTCTGCCGAGATATGAAGAGGTGTAAATAAAACATTAAAGGAATTGTCTGAGGGTTAGGAGTGAAATTTAGAGTAAGGAAATCAGATCGAAACTGTTTTATTTTGAAAATAAATTCACATCCATTCAGCCGGAGTAAAAGAAAACAGCAGGCAAAGTATAGACCAGACTGCCGAACTTTGTACTTTGTTTTTTATGGGTGTGAAACTTGGTCTCTTACATTAAGGGTCGAACATGTTATACAAACCGAGGCCATTTAAGGAATGATTGCTTAGAAAATGTGGACCCAAAATAGAAATAGAATACCAGGAGATTGAAAAAACGCATACAGTCCAGTTTTATAATTTGAAATATTATAACAAATTTTTGGGATGGTAGGGTTAGGATGTTAGGATTAGCGGGACATGTAGGTGGCTGAGAGGAGATGGAAAATCATAAGTAATTTTAGCTGAAAAATCCGAAGAGATGAAACTAGTTGGAAGATTTTTATGTTGAAGAAAGACAATACTAACAAAGATCTTAAAGGAACAGAGTGTAAAGTATTGGGGAAAAATGTCAGTTACAGAAACCGGGCAAGAGTTAGTAAGTGAGTAACAAGAGTTGGCATTTGGACCTTAGACTACTGAAATTAAAACACAAGATCAAAATAATAATAATAATAATAATAATAATAATTAACCTTATTACTATGTGACCAGCTAGTTACTCTATTTGCGATTACACCTCACACTAAATGCCAAGAATATGACAAAGTGCTGTCTGGTTACGGCCATCGTACGCGTCACTAGGCAATAGTAAATGATTAAGGAGTAAATTTCATAATAGGCATTCCGTTGTGTTTCATAGTGCACAAATTGTTGTGTAATTACCTTTGCTACAGATATTTATGAACATTACTGTTAGATCTTTAGATTATATGGCAACGTGTTTCGACCCACATTTAAGTAATCTTCAGGCAAATATTTTACATCCAATGAATTACATTTGCGTGCTTAAATTCAGTGTTGTTGGAGCTCTCAATAAGGATTGAGCTCTCATTCCACCAACATGTACGTTATGCAGGCAAATGTGACTTATTATACACAAAATATTGGCCTGAAATGGCCTAAATGCGGACCGCAACGTGTTTCCACATATCCGTACAATATGAACCAACTGGATGCACTGTTTACTTTCAATTTATTTCAATAATTAACCTCTACATGTTTCGAGCAGGCATACTGCTCGTCATCAGGAGGATCTACTCTGTGTATTGGTATACGTCATGCGTCTATGTTGACTGGTTGTTGCCAACAGCCAGTCAACAAAGTGCATTTTGTTGGTTCATATTGTACGGATATATCACGATGCACAGTCAACAAAACTTTAAAAATGTTTCCAATACTGTAAAGATCTAATATTAATAAAGACGTGTGTCGACGGCAGTTACATAATAATGACTGTGTAGTAACTGCGGAATGTTGATTAGCAGCAAAAAGTGAAGATACGTGGGGAAAACCTGTTCCAGTGGCATTTTTTCCACCAGGAAGTCCCTGGCTGAAACTAAGGTTCGCGTTGAGAATCAGACGTCTAACGTCTGTTTCGGAAGCACGAGCCTAGCATATTGAAACAAAGTTTCAAAATGCCTCAACCATATGTTAGGCGTGTTTGTATTTCATGCAGAGTATGTGGAAGTGATTGTAGGTATACTTTCATTTCTCAGAATAAGTCGTTTGAATTGAATTGGTCAGTCACTTCTTTTATTCCATTTTATTTTTGCATTTAGTTGGAATAAAAGAAGTGATTGGCTGTACGAGTGGACGGAGTGGAAAACTACAAAGATTCGATGAATTGGTCGTGTTAAAGAATAGTTAGTAAAAGTAAGTCAGTCATTTAGCAATAATCCTGATGGAAGCCGACTAAACGAACGACCGAAAAATAGTTGGTGGAACTGTGTACAAACAAATTAATAAATGCAATATAACAAATTAGAACGAGAGGTAAAAAAACATTAAAGAGTCGAAGTTCCACATTGGACTGTAGTGTCAGCTAAGAAGAAGAAGAAGAAGAAGAAGAAGAAGAAGAAGGAGAAGAAGGAGGAGGAGGAGGAGGAGGAGGAGGAGGAGAAAAAGATAAAAGACGATGATGATGGTGTACAAGTGTTTTTTATACTACATACACACAGTTCATAATTTAGTCGTCTAGGTCATGACACTTGTAATCGTGTAGATTGGAACCAGCGTTTTAGGGGTACGGTCTCCAACTTCATGGTAGCAGCAGCATGTTCTTCCGGGTCCTTAGTATCCATCTACCAGACTACACGTTGTAATATTCCAGAAGACCACAATATATATCTTCTCCGCTATTAGAACCTCAAATCTCTACTCGTATTTATGGTTACAAAAATTTTGAAGCGTTCCTGCTGAGTGATGAGCATATCAGAATGCCAGTTTACTTGTATGTTCTGGGAAGGATGCATGCTATATGCCGATTCTTTATTAAACAGGTATGTTCATACACGTTTCCTCAATTCTTCTATGAAAATTATGTTATGGAATTTTAAAGTAGGGCTATTGGTGGAAATTCGGATATAATTTAAGAAAACAAAAAGAAGAAAACGAGCTTTTCCACTGAAAATGTTTTACACTGAAGATATCTTTCTATTGAGAGCACGAATGGGTAATTTTCTGGAAGAACAATCTCATTCTTAACATGAAAGAATTAAAATTTACTTGTTAGTGACACGGGCGCTCTGGCTCACAAACTGCCAAATGTGACAGTTTTGTTTTGTGGAGTCTGTTCTTGTGTGTAAGGGAGGTGAACGTCACGGACGGCCTTGTGGGTGTGGGACACGTGTCCCCACCTGAATATTAAGCGGCAACAAATCCCTCAACTGGGCCTCTCGTTCCGGTTGCATTGCAAATGGAGTGTCATCCCATAATTGATATGCGAGATGAAGCCCAAGTTCGTCTGTCACGAAGCAAAGTGGAAAGAAGAAAGAATGCAGGTATAAACAGACCAGGAGTGCTGAATAATGATAATGCAGTAAACGCGAAAAGAATAACGGGTAGAGATGCTATGGTAGGGGCAACAGCAATAACAAACACAGCAACAAAAAGTAATAAAGTGTCAATTGTTGTCAAAGGAATAAACATTTCAAAAATAACTGTGGTGGAGAGGAGGAAGAATAAGAAAATTATGATGATTTTAATGATAATACAGCGGTTGTAAAACATCGAGAAATTATGAACTTACTTTAATGTCTTCGACAATTCGTAACATAGATTTGCATCAAATTACGGATGTAAAACCTGCAACGTATTCTTTTATCTCCAAGAATATTTTACTTGCGCTGTGTTCGCTGATCTAGTAAATAAAGCCCTGCACAAACTTTGCACTGGTAAATTACCTGACCGTGGCCGTTATTTCTCGGACGTCTAAAACCAACTTCCTTCCCGTAGTATCCTGATTCTGTACATTGCGTGTGAATTTCATCAAACAACAAAATTTTATGAGCTTAAGTTTCGGGTTACTCAAGCCATGCAAATGGGCGACGGAACTGTTAGAATAATTTGGGCAAAACTGGACACCTGCCGAGATGTTTGCCGTGTAACATAAATAGAAAATTCTGTAACACATTTCAGGACCTATTTGCTTCTTGAAGTCTGTTAGACATTCGTGCCTTGAGAAAAACGAGCATTCTCGTCTTTCACATTTTTTCGTGTAACCTAATTTATATCTCTTCTTTAACCTTGCTGGACACAAGACAAATCACAAAACTGTGTTACGTTTACTCTAAATTATAATAGGGAAATTAACTTCACTTTATTTAGTAATTTCCTCGATATCTCTTCCCTAGTACTGAAAGACTGCGGTTAAAAACAATCGTGGGAATCGGCATGTCGAGGTGGTTTGTTTTGAGGAATCCCACGGGTCGAGTTGGTTACAATAAAACAGGCGAACAGAATGTGCAATGAGCTGTTGGCTCATTGGTTTGCTTAGTGTTACGTGTTCTTGGCACCGCACTACAGATACTATCCGTTGTCAAGGTCACATACCTCTGCTACAATTCGGCACGACTTTATCAGATACTGAGGTTTTTTGGTTTTGGTTAGGGATGGGCTTCCATGTCAAAAAACAAGCACATAACACGCCATGTTTCAATTTTAATAACGCTGCTCCTGAACGATTTCTTACGACACACTAAATTAGGCCTAGAGTTGTACCAAACATTTAAAATTTAAAATGGCGTGTGTATGTAACGCGCGCGTCTATCTATCTATCTATCTATCTATCTATCTATCTATCTATCTATCTATCTATCTATCTATCTATCTATCTATCTATCTATCTATCTATCTATCTATCTATCTATCTATCCATCCATCCGTCC
>Ga0136643_10010929_pt1 | contig 13437 bp, 8 predicted proteins | sample TergutLab28metaG_FD_96883 | JGI IMG/M metagenome (GOLD analysis project Ga0136643, IMG submission 96883) | Labiotermes labralis P1 segment gut microbial communities from Petit-Saut dam, French Guiana - Lab288 P1 (version 3) (version 3) | ecosystem: Host-associated > Arthropoda: Insects >...
CCCGCATGCAATGCGCACGCGCCGTATTATATTTTCATCTTGCGGCCTGCCCGGATTTTTCAACACCATCTCATAAACGGCACGGGGGGGGGGGGGGGGAAAAAAAAAAAAAAAAAAAAAAAAAAAAAAAAAAAAAAGAAAAAAAAAAGGGTTTTGTCGGGCTCACTTTTTTAGGGGGGGGGGGGGGGGGATGCTGGTGGGCACTGTGTTGCATCCATGACAAAGTAATGCACTGACACTGATCACTATGATTCAAACTACAGTCTCTTATTGCCTGGTTAACTGCAGAGGCAGTCATACTAATGCAATGTAACATGTCTGGAGACAATGCCATGACCTTGTTGGAAAGATAAAGTTTAACTACACCTTTACTGCAGACAAATAAGTAGAAGACTCGAATCTCTTGGGCTGTGATGCTGTTTTGCTGGGTGTGTCACGTCCTAGAAGATTTGAATGATCGATTGTGAGAACAGTTTCAGTATGATCCATCAAACAGCAGGACGTGTCATGAAAGGAAGGCTTCAGTATGACTAAAATGTGCTTACAAGTTCACAGCTGTGTTTACATTAGGCTATCTGCAGAGCCATGCTGTGTTTCTACAGTTCTGTAAGATCCTAATGATGGTATGTCACTTGTAGAATCATTTCTTTAGTGGAGTTTGTCCATTGTCTTGCATTCAAAACCTGCACTTCAAGGATAAGAACCAATCCTGCCCCTAAAATATTGTGTTTTATTAATGTATTAGTATTTTTAACACAAAATGATGAGACAGAGTCCATAAAACAAATTATTGCAAACAATGTGCTGTGTATAACATTATATTGCATTATTATACTGAGGTATTTAAACAACAGTTCCAGATTAACTCATTTTGAAACTGAGTTTTTCAGATGTAGTTCAGATAGTGAGCTCTTATTCTGACAAAAGATTTTCCTTTTTGTTATTACTGTAGAGTAGCATTATGTTCAATGTTAAATGTAAGCTTTATTAGCTTCATATATTTTGAATTCTTATGTTCTCTTATGTTTCATACATACACATTGAACTTTGTACAAAGCATACCTCAGTAATGATAAATTTTGAATATTTGTTGTCAAATAGGTACCAGTTGTCAGCAATACAACGGTGTGGAGAATATAAATTTTTGTAGGTTCTGAAGTTAATCTGGTGTTATAACAGGTATGTAAATTCAGACCATGGTCTCCGGGGCTATAATGCCTTGTACAGAGTCCTTACTTTATTTGATAATTCTTGTCTGTCACTTCACAGTGCCACCTTATCATGCCTGTGGACAGTCAGCTGAGTGGGCTAGTTCATCCAGTAAATTAGCCGACAGCCAGCGGCAAACAGTAGTCATAATATAAAACAAAAACCATATTGTGATTTCAGGCTTCCACCACAGAATAAATGAAATCTTTGCTCTTCTGGGATTTTGTGTTAGTGTAGATGGGTAGTTTGATACCTGGCATTTCAGGACGACCTATCAGTCCCATCTTCAGGGGGAAGCCTGCTTGACCATTAAAGATGGGACCCATAGGTTGTCCTGAAGCATTGGTAAGGTAACTGTAAATCTACACTGTATAAAAGTCTAGATAAGCGAAGATCTTGAAAACCGTATCTTTCAGAAGGTGGGTATAGGCATGCCTTAGAAGGCCATATTCTGAATTCTTATGACCTTAAGAACCTGACATCCCATGCAGAAGTACGTATGTAAATTGCTGAACACTTCAAACCACTGTAACAGGACATTAATTTATGTTAATTCAGTGTTACCAGTCTACACTAACTGAACATATTCTTTAAACAGCATTAAGATAGCTATGCTGATGATAGCTTATCAGTATTCGTGCCAAACTTTTAGTGACAGTAAGCAATAAGAAGTGATAATTTGGCTGTGTTCCAGTATCCAAATTACATACACATGTTCTTCATTTACTTAGGAGTGCTTCCGAATATATCAACCATTCTCTGACTTTGCATCTTTCAATATTTGTACATAAGACTGTCTGTAATTTGTCCTTACATATGGTAGTGAACACATTCATTTATATTGGTGCCCATATTAAACAGACTGCAGTGTTCAACTCAGGATGCAAGGGTTAGAGACAATTTTGGAGGTTGTATACAATCTCACTCATCTCTTTGTATGTAATAGGACATTGTGTGCTTTAATTTTTCTACTGTGCATGTACTTACGGTATCTGAAGATGTGTATAATATTAATGTATGTTCATGTTTTGGTGTGCCCCTAAACCTGAAGCATCGATGTGTATGTTTGTGCACACATGAATATTTAACATGATATTAAGAATATCGTTTTGGGATTATGAACATAGGTTTTTGAAGAAAAAAAAAAGGTCGTGTATTTAATTAATGGTTCTTCTCAATGCTTCGTGATGTGTATACAGCAACACAACAAACCAGTATACCAAGACATTTAAGAAGTATCCAGTATATGTTTCCACATAAATTTCACCTTCTTCAAACTTAATGTAAAATTTTGTCATAGGTTCCAAGTCATGGAATATTAAAAGGGTTTTATGGATGAAGTTAGAAGTAATGTACTTCTGATGTTACCCTATATTTCTCTTTTACTTTGAGCCCCATTCCATGATCTGGTTTTGTGCACAAAATATATTTAGACATGCAAATAATTTTGCAGTGTGATTCAGTTAGCATATGGATTTTGTTTTTGTTTTGGCACATTAACATGTGTTGACTGACACAACAAAACAGTGTGTGTTGTTTGTTGCCTTGCTTTTTAAAAGACAAACAACACAGTATAATGTTTTAAAAGATAAAATGAAATAAGTTACACCACTGATTTTTGTGTAACAGCATTACTTCTTTCATTTCATGTATTAAATACCAATACACAATGGGATGTAGAATTTAAAATAGTAACATTTTCCAAATGACTGTATTTACATACACATTTCTACCAGCATCTTAGCCATGTTAACTTTTAAACGAGACTGGCATTTCTCTGACTACTCTCTGTACATTCTAAGTTTCACATTAAATGTAAAATAATTATCAACCTTGGAAACAAAACAGTGATCCAATTCTTGACATTCCTTAACACAAATGAGGTAACATACTGTAAGAGAAACATAACAAATAAAATGTTTGTTACGCTACATTATTTCCTGAAGTCTCTGATTTGTGAGTCCCCACTTCAAACCTGAATCCAGTCTTCTAAAAAGCTTATTTAAAGAACAGAGTACAGATCACCATCAGTACACTCATGGACACTGTTGTGCATGCCCTTAACAAGTGTTTCTGTGTGCCTCTGTGAGTTTTAAGATGTTCATAATCGCTTCTGAGTGTTCACTGAGAATTACAAAGTGTATGATGACTGTCTTCTGTGAAGTGAATGTCCACTGCTGAGGAGTTGTAAATGTTCAGATGATGTTTTGTTATAAACTGGAGGGGTTTTGATGTAAATAATGGACTGAGATATTTTGTATGAGAATAGCTTTTGCAGTGGTGAAATTGAGGACTCTGTTCTTCTAATATGTAGTGGTGCATCAATGACTTTCTGCTGCACCTCAAAATAGCCATAGCAGACCATGAATATGAACATGCATTGTGTGAGGTAGCCGTATTCCTGTATGGCGGCCCAAATTGCAAATCTGTACCAGAACCCCTACAACATACAATGGGGTGTTCAATGCTGTTTGAAAATTCAACTCTTGTGGGATGTCATGCCATGTCAACCCACAAATTAGTAACCGACGCTTTAAAAATAAAGTGCCGTCACTTTTTCTGAGTCAGTCAATCCAAGACGGCTGGGAGGAGAGTTTTCCTATACAGTGGGCAACCGCTTATGTAGTCATAATTCACAACGTGACAAAGCTCTCTTGCAACCGTCTACTATAAAAACTCAGGGAGATGTGGGAATTGTCGCTATTATTTTTACACCTATTATGTTCATATGCCTGTTAGGCACTCGTACATTATCGTCGGCTCCTGTCTGTCCATTACTACCCTCTGACGGCATGCTAATTAAATGTTACACATATTACAAACCCTGCGTGTTATCCAGTCACATACGGTGACTAAGAAGATTATGACCTCGCTCCTGCACTTTTAATAGCAGGGTAAGATATGAACATGATAAACAACCTAAACTTGACGTAAAATAAGCACTGATTTTTTTGTTGTGCTTTTCTCTCATACTTGGCCTATTTAGTACTGCGAACGCTGCTTTTGTAACCTTCTATAATTAAAATTAAGGAGATAGTTAACTTCGCATACCCGGTGCGCATTTAGCCATACAATCAGCTGTTGACTGACACTGACTGCACTCTGTCGGCTATCTCATAAACTCTTTGTAGCGTATCAAGTTATGATATTTGCTAGCACGCTTGAAACTTCTTCTTTTATAGAATACAGGCTAATACTTTACTTTGATGGCATTTTAATCCACTGTATTTAAGTTGCTAGCAGCAGTATTCACGGCAGCTATGTCATTTCCGGTCGGGTCTCAGTGGTACGAAAACAATGACGTTTATCAGCACTGTGTCCGCTCCGCGCAAATTGAGTTATACTAATGGTTAACGTAGGGTGTTTTTAAACTAATAATCTGTCCAGGGATAATTGCTGGCCGATCTAAAAACGACTTTAGTGATAACGTCTATGGGGTAGTGTATGCTTCTACCCTGAAGAGGTAGGCAACCTTCTTTGGCATCCACCAATGAACTACGCAATATCATAACCTGGAACACCACAATTCAGGGTCGCGTATCGCGTGTTTTGGTAAAAATTGTGTTATGCGGGTGTTATTCGTTAGGAATCAGTTTCCGTCGGGGTCGTCACATCTTTCATTTTTGAAGGTCGCGCCATTCGACTCAAACGTTGGGATTTGTTGCAATGCGGACTTTTTGTACTATGCAGTTGTCTACATTGACATTTTACACATTAGAACTAGCGCCTGCTTGCTATGATTTCTAAGAGAAGAGCCGGTTAAGTGAGTAAACGGACAATGTAATTTAACCAGTCACTCATAAAAGTATGATAAGTGTTTTATACGAATCGATAAAGCTTTAACAAGTGTATTAATTTATTCGCTAATATTACTATCTGCCAATTTGAACCGGCAAATGAAAACTTCCTTGATTGGGTGGCACCCAGAGCACCAGCTGATCATGCACGGTAGCTGAGATTTAAGGAAAGTGATATTTAAAAACAAAAGAGGCGCAATTATTAACATTAGTGACATTAAATACTCTAGGATGCAGTCATTAATTCAGACCAAGTGTAAGTGAATGACAAGTTTGAGAAGAAGTGCAGATTTTAGCATAGACGGCGTGTTGCCAAGTCTAGGAATGTCGATTGACTGAAACGTGACGTCACATCATTATGTGGTGATATTATGGCGAGTGAAGCGGTGAAGAAGTCCGTGAGTATTTTGTATTATTATGTTTGTAATACGAAGTAATGCAGAAAGTGCTTACTACGTAATTGTCAATTGAAGGCTACTGATTATAACAGTACTTGACTTTTTTACTGTGCATTAAAATTTCATTTAGAAATCCGGATGCGAAAACTGACGATGTGGTAGGCCTATGTGCCCAAGAGATGGTATAACCTTGAGATTCACTACACGTTAGCGGCTGTTGTTGTTTATGTGTAAACTTGGCAAGAAATACGGTGCCAGTATACTCACTTTGTTGCCTCGTTTCGTGGTACGTATTCATTTTAAAGGGACAACGCTTTTTTTTAAAGATATTAAAAACATCTGTCATGTCATGATCAAATAGAAATGTCTGTTTGAGAAAGTGACGATTTTTTAAAAGTAGGTCGCGGAGGTGAGACGAGGAACTTCGCAGTGCTGTTAACAGCAGTTTGTCGAAACGAAAAGAAATGCTCGTAAATTCGAATGCATTGTGAGAAGTGAATTTTTCAAACGTTCACGAGATGTATGAGTGTGAAATGTAAAATGAAAGCGAAAGTAATGGGTTCAGATATTGCATAACAGGAGGTAATTATAGTTTTTTGTTTAGACACTTCATACCAGAAAAGTATGGAATGTTTTGCTTTCTATTAATCATAGATTAACAGAACAGAGCCCGTATGTCATGTTAGCAGTAAATTACCCATGAATTCATTTTTTTTATAATCACCAAGTTTCTATCACACACATGTATAATTTGTGGGATGTATATTAATTAATGTTGCCTCCTCTCTGACTATATGAATTGACATTTTGCTGTTGTCTTTATCTTACCGGCATGAAGTATGAAGAGGATTGTATCTCTTCCATATGTATAAATGAAGTTCGCTGCTCTTATAATCATTATATTGCCAGTTTATATATAATTAGGTGGGATTGCTAAATACAAGTAATTCACATTTATACTCAGACCCTTTGGATTTCGAATTCACAGCATCATATTCTTTACAATCTGTTATAGTATCCAGAGTTTATTTAAATCATGTACTTAATTTAAAATTTGAAAAGTGGGTTGAAACTTCAATGGTTCTCCTGTGTCTTTGATTCAATGCGGCAGTTTTTAATATCTGCATCTTTGAAAGTTCTTCTTTTTATGAAGATCATTCATACCAAGTTTGCATGTAACTACAGTTTCTCACTTGTGCATACCGAAGAACCACAGCTGTTTTTCCACAAATAGTAGTATATTTTACCTGCTAAATAAAAGAAATGTGGTGCATATTATTGGAGAGAGGTGTGGTTTTTATGTGTAAATTAAACATCAAAGCATGCTTAATTTTATGTGCTTATCCAGGGCAGGTAATTTGCTAACAAACTTGGTTACTCTGGGATGTTACTGTATTTAGGGACTAAGCTGTATGGGCATATTTTAGCAGTTCATAGCATACAAATAACTGACTAATGTACATTGGATTATACCATGACCGATATGTATGCATTGCTTCATCCTTTTTATGCATGAAAATGCAACATTTATGTAGAAGTATGTTGCATTTGTTTCTTTAGTCTCCACACCCACTGTCTGTCTCCCAGCTAGGATAGCAATTGATACTATAATGGGTAGCATTCCTGTTTTATGAAGAAAGCAGTAAACAAATGACCATCAAACACAGCAGTTTTATATAACATCAGTATAGCTACACGGTATGTAGATAAAAGATATAAAGATGAGTTGTATAAAACTTAAAATTTTTAGAGGTGCCAGGTGTTAGTAAGGATTATGGAGTAGTCAGGTTTTTGTGCAATGTCTTATTCTATGGTGGGCATGGTGCTGTGTGGTATTGTATGGTGTGCAGGTGCTGTGTGGTATTTTTATACTCTGATGGTGGAATATGATGATGAAGTTTAGGTCACTAGAGTTGTGTTTATCATGTTTACACCATAGTGTAATGCTTTTATCTACAAGTAGAAAAATTTGAATGTATTAAAAAGAAAGGCAGAAAATGTGAGTATATCGTGTAAGAAATGACATCTCATTTGCAGTAAGTTCAGTTTGTATATTCTTTCTAAAAATGTTCTAAAGCTGGCCTGATGATGGCCTTGCAAGATAGAAACATGTGGCTATATTGATATTACATAAAATTGTTGTGTTCTGTGGTCATTTATTTATATATTTCCTCATAATATGACACACAACAGGATGTGTAATTTTAAAATTCCTGTTTTGTATTTGATAGGTCCCAGGTTCAGAATTTAGCCCAGAGATCAGGTGTCTGAACTGAACTTCTGATGGCTTTTATCATTCCATAGAAGCAGATGCTGGTATGGTACTACAGATTAGGCCATAGCCTTCTTTGCAGTTTATTGTTTATCATCCAAAGCAGTATAATTTTAGCTACTACAGGATCGTCAACAGATCAAATATTCGGTGTTTATGGTTTGTTACTCGTAGTTTATTATCGAAGTAATGATGAGTTTTGAATATGCAGTAACACAGATGTTTGACTGTGCAAGCTGCACTTCCTGTTTCCTCTCTCCACAATGTTACAATGCTTGTTTGGTAGCTATTTCTGTGTTATGGAGTGACATCAGTTACATATCTTGCCTTTCAACATCACCATTCATAGTGCCTTGTGCCCACAGAGTGCAGCTATTTGTATGCTCCAAATAGTCTACTGTGTGTTCATAACATGATAGTTTTCTATGGTGAGGGATTCTTAGACCCCTGCCCAACACCTACTCCCACATACTACCCTATACAGGTAGTCTTCAACTGCATATTTAGCCCCTCAACACCAGCCTCTGTGAACTGCACTGAGTGAGTGTATTTTAGGATAAATTAGGCTTAAAAGTCCTCATTCATGTCAACAGATGGAATTTAAAATCCCACGTCATTGAAGGGTTAATGTCCTTAAATTCAGAGAATGCATGCTGCCATTCAGTTTGGATGCATTTGTCTTAATATCTGCCATTTAAACATATAACAAACTAACTAAGTCACTGGTTGTAAGTCCTTCCTGAGACACTAACAGTTTCTCACCTAGTCAAGGAAATCTGTGCACTTTATGGAACCCAAAGGTTGATCACAGTGTTCACAAGCGCCCTCCATCCTCCCCAATCCAGCCCATCCCCCCACCCTCCACCCTACTTCTTGAAGATCCATTTTAATATAGGCCTCCTATCTGCTCCTAAGTCATACAAGTGGTCTCTTTTCCTAGCTCTTCCCACCAAAACCCAGTATGCACCTCACCTGTCTGCCATTCATGCCACATGCTCCATCCATCTTATTCTTGTTGATTTGATTACCCAATAACATTTGGTGAAGAAATAATCATGCTCCTCTTTATGTAGTCTTCTCCACTCTCCAATTACCACATCCCTCTTGGGACCAACATCTTTCTCAGCACCCTACTCTGGAACATCCACAACCTATATTCCTCCCTTAGTGTGACAGACCAAGTTTCATACCCCTACAAAACAACAGGCAAAATTCAACATGTTAAGATTAAAATACACAAAACTAAATTTTTTTTCCTCTGGTATTGTAGGTTTGGAACTTGGTGCCTCACCCTAATGTAGGAACACAGAGTGGGAGTGTTTGAGAGGAGAGTGCTGTGCTGAATGTTCAGAGCTAACTGGAAGTGACAGGAGACTCTGGAATAGTTTTCACTACTGAGCTTCACAGTTGGTGCTGTTCACTAGGTAATAATAGGGTGACCAAATAAAAAATGGATGGGATGAGTGGGGCATGTGGTATGGGTGGGAAAAATGAGTGTTGCATGGAGGGTTTTGGCCAGACAGCCCAATGGAAGAGTACTACCTCTTGGGAGACCTGTCTATAGATGGAAGAATGACGTTAATGGATCATTAATAATTTGAGTTTAGTAATGTGGATTGGATGTTGACTGTCAGTTATACCACCCTGGAATGCCATCCTTCATCTTTTAAGATGTGGTCAGTATATTTTGTGTGTAAGCTGATTAGCATAAGCCCAAGTGTATTTATATATGTTGCAAAATATAAATTGTCAAATCCCCTTTTCCTCCTGAGCCATAAAATAATTTCCCAAAGTCCATATTTTTCATGGTATTTTGGTGAATATTGTGAGAATGATACACAGTTTGTGAAAGGAATGTAAGAAATTATACAGGATGGTGCATTGGTGAATGGTGAAATAGAGAAGTAGAGAAATGAATTATCCCTTAAGTTGAAGGGAGGAGGAAGCAGTACATATTGTATGAAATTGTGGTGAAACAAGAAATGGGAGGGTGGGATTGCTGTGTGAGAGGTTGTTATTAGTGGGGACCTGGCTTGCAGGGATATACAGAGTTTGTCTGAAGTTTGCTTTAGGTTAAGTATAAGACAGAAAATTAAAATGTGAGCATAAATAAATAGAAATTAGAATTTGATATTCAGTGACAGTCAGTGTAGCACATAATTGTAGACCTGCCTGGGGAAGATATGGCACAACATCCTGTTTCTGTACTGGCATGGCTGTATGTAAACAGGGCAGAAGAATGACATCAATGTTGAAGAAAACCTGTGCAGCCCTGTGTCAAAAACTAAAGGTATTTTTTACTAAATACAGCTGTCATTCAGCCTCTGAAGAGGTTCTTTAGCTTCATCTGTTTAATGCAGTCAATAAAAGATCCTTGAGCAAACTTAACAAAGGTGTCATAATGGATTACTTTTTACTGGTCAATGAGAGATGACACTGCACCATTATCTAGTAGAACTGGTGGGCAAGAGGCATTGTTACCAGCATTTTTAAGTGACTGAAATGTTTAGACCATATTCTGAACTCATGAAATTGTTTCAGTTCTTACTGTTAACAGTTCATCATGCATCATTTTTCTGGTTTATAACTAATCAACTAACTCATGGAGTAGAGTCCTTTTATGAAGAGTTAATAGCTCCTTGGCTGGTCAAATTCCCCACAATTTATGGGATGTAAAGGATTATTATGATACTCAAAAGAGCCCACCATTTGGCTCTGTCCTAAGCCAGATGAATCCAGTCTATCCCTTGCAATCTCCTCTCTTAGAGATTCATTTTAATATTATCTCCACCAGTGTTTTCCATGTGGTTTCTTTCCTTCAGGTTTTCCTAGGAAAATGCTGCATGCATTTTTATTTTTGTATGTGTGGCACGTGCTCCGCACATCCTGTCCTCTGTAATTATTTGATCACCTAAATTTAGTAAGGGGTATGAATTTTGAAATGCTTCATCTTGCTGATTTGTATCCGGTAGTGCCAAATTCACTAAATTAAGACTACAAAACGAAGTTATAGCTCTGGGCCTGCTGTAAAGAACTGCTTCGATGTGCAGTCACATACTCTTTATTTCACTGTAAGACTGTCTGTGACAGGTCAAAGCAGGAAATTTATCTTTTGCAATACAAATTTTAAAAAAAACTGCGTTTGTTAACTGAGTTCAATTAAATTCCAAGGAAATTCTTAGAATTTCCACAAAATTAAAATACATTTGATTTCTGTTTAGTAGAATGATTTCTGTTGTGTGGGTGACAGTTACACAAAGAAACCAACTTTGAAATATCATTAGAATCATTCCAAATGACACCATCACAGGCCATAACCTGGCTCCGTCATATTTGGACGAAATTTGGTGACATCAGCCCATAATGTGTATGCATTACAGTACCAGTTTTTAAATCTGCAGATGTACACATTTGTAATAATGTTTTATTTTTTAAAAATGACACTTTGTTTTGTGATTGTAACTCTTTAAGGTGCTATAACTCTGATCCCAACTGAGTTATGGTGCCCAGAGTTATGTAATTTGAGGGGGAATTGAATAACCTTTCCGGTGTCTTACAAACTACATTTAGAAATGAGAACTTTTAATGGACATTTTATTTCACCTTTCCCCTTGGATTTCTCAAAACGTTGTCAATTTTGCACCAGATATGTTTTCTGCATGCCGTTATTCTGTGACCAAATAATCTTATTTCAAGTTGGAACTGCTGTGGGATCAGTTGATAGAAAGTCATACACCTCATACACTTACACATTTAGTGTAGAAAAGGCAGCCTCGTTGGATTATTTGGAGAGCTTGTAGTTTCCTATCGAAAACACACATGGAAAACTTTTTTTTTCTACAGAATGTTTCTCCAGTGTTAAATTTCTTTATATCATTTTTCTTTTAGTCCATAGAAGAATTCATGGACAGAATCACCGATGTAGTTGGAACCGTGCTTGTTAAAATCCATTTTTTAATCTGTATTCTTGTTGATACACACACACACACACACACACACGTACATACATTCATACATGCATACATACATACATACATACATACATACATACATACATACATACATACATACATGCATGCATACATACATACATACATACATACATACATGCATACATGCATATACATATGTATATTTGATTTATTTTGTTTATTGACTTTTTCTATATCCAGTAGGGTTTTCAGCTGCTCATGGATTTATAGACCTTATGAGAAATAAAAAAAAATAAATAAATAAATAGAAGCTGCAGTTGCAGTCCACCAGGATATGCTATGACAAGTGCAGGATGAAATTTCCACTATATGCAGTGTGTGTCATATTTCCAGTGGAGCCTACATTGAGCACATGTGATCACACATGAAGAAATCTAGATACCAGGGGAATGTTTTTTAGTAAACTGGGTCTCTGTGTGTTGTGTTGTTCATCCATTTGCTACCCTATTAGTGGGACAGTTCTGAACTTACATGTATATAGTAAGGCACTTGAATATTGGCAGACTCCCTTGTAAAAAAGAGATTTTCCAAATGTGTTCTTAATAGCAAGTTAGATGCCTTCCATACCAGATGCTAATTGTAGCAACCCTATACACAGAAGCCCGTGAGTTACAATACTCTTTGTTGTCTGTCCACATGCAGTATGTCTTTGTTACAGTTACAGGTGCATGGGCTGAAATCAGTCTGTCATTATATCAGTCACAAGTTTCCTGTGTTTAAGTCGGTATTGCAGCCTGTACCTCTGCTGATAATTGTTGAGTCTGGATAGGCACATAGCTTATCCTGTCAGGCCGTCCTTGCAGAACTTCTGCAGTTCATGGCATGCATAATTAGTGAAACTGTAATTGCTTTGTATTTCTGGATGGCTGTAATTCATAAGACAATCAGCAGAAGGAATGTCTGTGGAAACTGTTGCTAGAAAGGGGGTTTGCACTCCTTAGTTTTTGGATAATCTCTGCTGGCATATTACACAGGCTGTATTCTTATGCCATGGAAATGAGTGCCATGAACTACTGTTTAGTTATCAGCAAACATATTCATTTCCTCTTTGTCAAGGTCACCTTTTGATGTAGAGGTTGATGTCTTGTTAGATTGGATTCAAGGGTGTGGCTGCTATTGACACAGATTATCAGAAGAGGTGTATTAGTGTACTATCTGGGCAGAAGCTGAAGGAAGTAACGTAATCTGTTGAGTGTTTCATGTTAAAGAACGTGAAGTACAGTAATTTATAAATTAGTCAGCCAGGATGAGTATTGAAATATGCATATTTGAAAGTGTTGGGAAAATGAAATGTTATGGATTTGGACTCTAATTGAGCTGAACTCTGAATAAATTGACAATATTTGTTAAAATACCACAGTGACACATGAGGATGTCAGTGCAGTGGATATTGTAGGTTATGATGCTCTGTAGTTGAAGATTGTTGGCATTTCAGAGGAGTAAAATGCCTTCTTCCTTATGACAGAAGTAAGCCACATAGGTAAAAATGGCCACTTTGTATATCAGAAACTCAGATGAGATGATAGTGAAGTTGATACTAACCATGGAAGTGTAACACATTATAATAGTGTCATGTGCCATAAGATGCCACATTAACTCATTTATTATACCAACTACTGCACATATATACAATTTATAAAATTTACACATTAAAACGCTCCGACATGTTTCGGTCCTAGGACCATCATCAGGGAGCCATATCGTCCTTGCTAAAGTCACACTATAAAAAGTCACATTAATTTCGCTGTACCAGTTGGGTATTGTGGCAG
>Ga0136643_10010930_pt1 | contig 13437 bp, 6 predicted proteins | sample TergutLab28metaG_FD_96883 | JGI IMG/M metagenome (GOLD analysis project Ga0136643, IMG submission 96883) | Labiotermes labralis P1 segment gut microbial communities from Petit-Saut dam, French Guiana - Lab288 P1 (version 3) (version 3) | ecosystem: Host-associated > Arthropoda: Insects >...
GCCAATATCTCCGTAACCATTGAACTTTGGATATAGGTGTTTTGGGTTATATCGTTATAGTTTGACCTAAGGAACACTCTCCCGAAGTTAGGTCCTTTCCTCCTGGGACACCCTGTATATGATCATATATCAGCCACTCTGTATGGAAATCAGTGGCTGTGATATCACTCAGAAACAGACCACTGCCATAACCATTGTAACTGGTGGCTGTGACATCACTCAGAAACAGCCCTCTGGCATAACCATGGTAACTTGATGGTTGTGATGTCACTGCGTTTACTATCTCACAAAGCAAGGGTCTTATACGAGGTAGATATCCTCCCAGTATCAAAATTGTTAATACATTTTCTGATATATATATATGGACCAGGGAGAAATTGTACTAGAATTATATAAGGTCTGTGGATTGTAATTGCTGAGGATAATATGTGGGCCAAAGAGGAAAATATGGAACAGAAGGCTAGAGAAAATTTCATAATGACTGGCATCATGATTTGTATTTCTCACCAAATATTATTAGGGTGAACAAATCAAAGAAAATGAGATGGGTGGGGCATGTAGCATGTATGGGGGAGAAGAGAAATGTATACAGGGCTTTAATGGGGACACCTGAGGGAAAGAGGCCACTTGGATGACCTAAGCATACATGGGAGGTTAATATGAATATGTATTTTAAAGAAATAGGTTGGGAGTGCATAGACTAGATCAATCTGACTGAGGATAGGGACAAATGGCAGGCTCTTGTGAACACAGTAATGAACCTTGGAGTTCCATAAAATGGGCAGAAATTTGACTGGCTGAGGAACTGTTAACTTCTCCATGGTATTCATTAGCTGTGGACTCTAATTTTCTTCCTGTACTGGAAAACTCTGGGTTTATCTAGAAGATTTTATATAGTATTTGGTATTCTCATTTGCCTCACTTCTGCCTCTTAATCTGATACAAGCAGCATCTGCTAAGGAACTAATGGACTACACACCCACACTACATACTGATTAAAAGCAAGTGTCTTTGCTGGGACATGGTGAGGATAAAGAATCATGAGTGGAATGGAACAACAAAAAAGGACAGAATTAGGTTAAAATTTAAACCAAATACCATGAGAAGGGCAAGCTGTTTGCAGCACCTGTTGACAGAAGAGAGTGAAATTCTACACACTGTTCATTCATCCATCCACACTCATAGACTTCATTTACATGTACATATAGTAAACAGTATGTATGATAAAACACTGTGAAATACACTGTAATATATTTTATTACATTTTTATGTTTCTGAAATTACAGTTCACCATGGTAACTAAAAGAAAGGTTGTTGTTCCAGTCTTTCCATTAAGGAATCAAATTTTCTGTATCAGTTGCTCCTTGCAACAGAGTTTCTTATTCAGCAGCACACGCTATGGAAAAGTATATGGAAATTGTGAACAGCCTTTCAGTATCGCTTCTTTGCTCCAGCTCGTGCTAAAGCATCTGCCATTTCGTTGCCGTGATTCCCTCTGTGGCCACGGACATGATCCTGTTAATACATTCCATATAGCAAATATCAAGGAAAGAAAATGTACACACAAAAAAGTAGTAAAATATTCACATTATATCATATATTCTGGAGGTACATTAGTGTGTTCACAGAGTTCGTAATTGCTGAAGGCATTTTTTCTATTCAGTCTATGGAGAGGGGTACTTAATTTGGAAAACTCTGGGTTAAGACATGCATAAAAAGCTGTCTTCTCCCAAAAATGAATTAGTTTTCTGAGGATGATCACTTTTGGGAATTCCTGCATGACAAAATATGCCTGTCTGTGCAAGTTCCCTCCCCAGAAAGAATATGTCTCCGAGAAACTCGGATCACTCCTACTGTTATCTTGTCTGGGCTGCAGTCAGTCCTAGACATTTCAAGGGCAACTAAATTTCTGGCTCCCTGGAGAAGGTCCTGAGCGAACACCAATCCAAATTTCATATGCTCCAGCAGAACACAAGTCTCACATAATGCACATACCAGGTACAAGCTGGGTTTTGGCACCCACACATTTTTTACTGTTCACCTAGCCTTAAGATGCAGCATGCCAGCCTGACTGTCTCCTTACATGAGCTGCCAGTGGTAAGAGAAGTGGAGAATAGGGTAAAATAGGTCAAAAGCAGCAGCAGACAGAGTAATGAAATGATACCAACTGAGGTGCCAGATGAGCACTGGTAACTATCACGGCACTGAGATGACATGGCCCACATGTCAATTTAACAGTAACATACAATCAAAAGAAACTCTTTTGAATATGGTAAACATGATGTTTAGGATATAATTATGTGAGCCCAAGGGACCTCCCCTCTTTATACTTTCTAGAGCTTAGGAGGCTTTGATATCAGTAATGGTTAGTTGGTTTCTAATGCCTCCACATATGGTCTGTATTGTCTTTGTGAGTGTCCATCGAGGCAACAGCAAAGAATCCATTCATTAAATGGCAGCATCCACACTTGAGATTCTGCTATTGCAAATGACAAGATGAAAATGAGAGTGATGTCTGGCAGAGGGGATCTACAACGCAATATGGATTACAACCCACAGGAAGCCTGGCATTTTTTATGGCTTGAAAGTTCTTACTTTGGCAGGGATAAAGGTTTCATTTTGTGAGAAAAATAATCTGCAACAACAGGCCAGGAATACATTTCAGAACCTACTGAATGACAGTCCAGGATCTTACCCTGTAACCACTGGAATTTACTTTACAGCATAAGAAAATTTAGGTATATGTGCCTTTAATTTACACACCCATTTCACACTTATTCCTTCCAATGCTTCGTCTAGTGCCATTAAATCATCTTTGTTCTTGACTTGACCACCATCGAATAATTTCCAATCATTCTTTTTCCATTTGTGAATCCACACAGTAATGCAGCTTATTAGAAACTGTGAATCTGTGTGAAGTAGTAACTTTTTAATACCTGAAAAATTAAAAGCATAATAAGTACTGATAAAAGTATTTAAATCTTCTACATAAGCATCATGTCCAGGTGTTTTGGTACATAATTTCATATCTAAAGACTTGAAGAGAAAAGAATACTGTTAAAAATCTTCAGCACATTACTCCACACTTAAAAAATTTTTGAAGTAGTAACGTAGTTTACAAAACCCTTCATTATTCACCAGATGAACTACCGGTACTGTCCAAACATTTTCATAACAAAAAGTCTGTATGAAAAATAAGCCAACTGAATTGCTTCCACATGTCAATAAGTGATCATATTTGAACTGACCTTAATAATACTTCAGTCATCATAAGTTACCAAACAGGATACAGACATAACAGGAATAATCAGTTAATTAAGTACTATTGTAAAACTTGTCCTCTGACATTTCCAAAGTCCAAATCTCTTCCTTGCTTCGTCCTATGGGATGTGGGGGTGGGGAAGTAATGTAGTTTGTAGATAGGTGTATGAAATTATGGGATGACTAATGAATGATGAACTGGTAAGGATGTGGAATGAAAGACTCATGGTCTAATTTGATGTAATATCATAGCCTGTGCCAGGATGGATTAAAAAAAAAATTCAGTCACAACAGTGGAGTATCTGGACCATGATATCAGATACCTACTGAATGAAAGTCAAAAGTGCCACTGTTTCAGCCAACTGGATCACCTTCCTTGGTGCAAAAGCATATCTCAACTGAACCTGCTGAACAATATCTCCACCATGAAAACTGTTTTCTTCCCTCCATGTGAAAACTGGTATTCATGTCTGGACTCCTGTGTACATACATCCCTCTAATGTTAAAAAACCAGCAACATCTGTTCAAAATAACCAAGGATTTTGTGGGGTTTCATCCTTTTCTGTCACACTGTACTTCTCAAAAGTTCATTAGATCCAGAAACTTACTTTTCTTTCTCTTTGTGAAAATATCATGTCAACTCCACTGTTACAGTGTCAAGTAAATATAAATTTTTTAAATACATGTAATCATTTTGAATGGACAATTTTACTTTGTTTGCCCCCAAAATATCTGAATGTCACAATTCTTTTAAAAATGTATTTAATGTTCCTACTGTAGTCCATGTGGTTCTTATAGGTACTATATCTTCACAGCCATAATTTTTCTTACATCAATTTTCAGTCCCACAGCTATTAATTACTGTGTTCAAGAAGTCCATATTTAATTTTTATTACCTTGCATATCCTCTGTAGTCTGTCAGTATTATTCTCTAGCATGAATGCTGTTTTACAATGTCAGTTATGCACATTAACACAAACATCTAATTTACTTTACCAAACAAGCTGGCTCTAGAGGTAGTGCCTACTGTGGTGGAGCCTGATTGAAAATTTGGCCAGCACACATATCCTGAGGTTTCTCAGAAGTTTTATTCAGTTCTTCCATGCAAATACTGTGAATGTCTGTAAACTGAACTATGAACACTTCCTTCCACTTGATTTTCAACTCATTATTCACTAATCACCTGCCTGCCATTCATTGCTACATAAACTGAGCTACTGACAGCATCATTAAGTAAACCACAAATAAACAAGAAATTAATTATCTGGAAAATGATTCAGATATATCCTGCAATAGAAGACAAGAGATTTCTGAACATGTATTAAAGTTCTGTAGAGAGATTAAACAGAATTGTGCAATACAGAATGGGAATGGAAGTTAAGGAAGTTTATGCAAAGGATGGAGAAAGGAAAACACTCTTAACCCACTGAATTAGAAGCTAGGCACCTGTTTTTTTAAACATGTAATGTAATACAATTGAAAGGAAGCAGTTACAGTAAGTAAAATGTAGATACACTTTTACCTGCTCTCTTTGCCAATTCAATAGCATATGTGGCAGCTTGGATTTCTGCAGTGTTGTTAGTCAGGCGGCCTCGTACTCGTTCAGAATAATTCCTTAAAAATAAACAAAAAACTCCAGTCTACGAAAGCAGATGGTCATCTGACAAATTATACATATATGTACCCAGAATGTCTTCTGTGTACTCTGAATGTTGCAAATGAGCCCATCAGTTGTATACTTCAGATGCAGAGTTCATTTGCAGTTTAATTAAATTTTACCTCTTTTTCTGAGGAAGCAAACCTTTCTGTACTTACTGATACTAGTACAACATCCTATGCGGAGATGTCTCAGGATGTAAGTCAAGGTACATGTGAGCTACAGCTTAACACATTATGATTGTAACAGAACTACCTTCTCACTGACATTCATACATAACAAGTTGAACAAAATCATTCGTATGGGTTTTGAGGCTTCTGCTAATGGTGCAGCTGATGATTCCATTTTCCTAGGATGACACTACATCATATCCCAGGAGAATGGAATCTTCAAAATTATTTTTCATTCAACAGATTCAGAAACACTTCTGAGTCAAAGAAGAGCCACTCTGAAAAATGTTCCACTGTTGTAAAGATGTACTTTTTTACAGTACAAGGTGTAATTATAAATAAAGGAAAACTTTCCTAATGAACACCAGTCAATAAAACACCACCGTTGTATACAAGAGGATAGAATTACCTCATTTATATAATGTTTAGAATGTTATTCGTTAAATGTTATGTTATTCATGTCTGTGCATTAATTGATAGTCATGAAACAATGCCAACAAAATGCAAAATATAGTATATAATTTGTAAAAATTATATATTATAATATTGTGCATTTTGTTGTTGCCTTATGTGCTGTATTGTTAAGGTGTACAGTTTTCCCCTACGATGGCTGCTCAGGGGCCAAAACATGTTGGATACAATAAATAAATGAGGTAATTGTATCCTCTTGTACAGAATGATGACTTTAACACCCGAGTTCAAACTTGTGGTGGAAACAAATATAAACATGGTTCTTGTAAGGCTGTCATTCCTTGTAATTACATTTCATTTATTCAGCCAAAGTTCATATGAAACAGCAGAATACAAGAACAAAGTGGATACACTGAATCCTGTGTTGACTGATATGCCAACATATGATATTCTGCAGTATCACTTGGCTTATGAAGCAAAATAAAATTTTTTAAATTGTAAAATTTCGTTAAGACAATAACCTAACCTCAGCAATTTTCCACACACATATGTACAATGTTAAAATCCAAAACAGATTTCTGATGACTTAGTTCTAGAAATTCTCTCCTCATGAAGGAAATACCGTATGGACAAATGAAGAAAATTCAGTTAAACAGTTCCATAAGGAGAAAGGTCAACCAAGTCAAAATGACATCTTGAAATACTCACAGTGGATGATTATCAGCAAACCACACTCCAATCCCTGCTCTGGCTCCAACTCTCCCATTGTTTTCACATGCTCCATCAGTGTACACATGCACGTATCCATTTTGGTCCACCTCAAATCCCGGAAAATCATCTGTGTCAGGTGGCTCAATTTTCAGCACTTTTGAAGGTCCTGCTACTTCATTAGGCACACTGATTTTCCTCTTGCTACTTTTAGTCTTGTCTCTGCCTGTTGTACTATATGACCTATGGGATACAAAGTAGCATGACATGGCAGAGTGCACGTCATCTATTTTCTCACCTTGGAAATGGATTTCTTCAACTTGCAAGACAACCAGAAGCCACAAAAGTCAGTGACACCATAACTGGAGGCATTTGACAGAACAATATACAGAAGATCAACTATTCTTGCATGATCTTAGCACCATTACTTATATGAGGGTCAGTTAGGACAAACTTTTATAGTGCATATATTTGGATTCTTTATTTTCAGCTTCAATAAAAGTCACAAGATTTAAATGTACTGCTCTCCCACTACTTTTCCACTTAGTTCCCTACCACAAATAAAACATTTCTTATAGTGGGATGATCCCTTCCACTCCTTGTGATAGGTGTCACAATTGTTTCTACCTCACCATTATCTTCAAATCAGTCACTGCCAATATTTTCCTTCTGTTTTGGGAACATATGTTAATCATTTGGCAATGAATTCCGCTGACAAAATCACAATCAGTAGGTTCTTTAGTTACAACATTGTATGTCATAAACATTTTCTGACCAACCCTCACGCTTATGCTATTTTACTTTTACATACCTTGCACTTGTGGTACTTGGTCCAACTGTATCCAAGATCAAGGAATGATTGCTCTTGCAGGGCAGTGAACTACTAGCAGAACACACTCCTTTGTCAGACTGGGCATTGTTCTGCCCTGCTTCCAACCCCAGAGTAATTACTGCTAGCTTCAAACTATTTATTTCAGCTTTGAGTTCAGTAACAGAATCTGTAAAATTTTTTGTTAACTCTGAAAAGCATTCTTGCAATACTTTAAATTCTTCATTCACTGTTGATTTGTCATGTGCATTACTGTTTAGTGGGATATTAACTTTGGTATCAAATGTCTCAATAGACTCCTTGATTCTATCTATCTCTGTACGTAGTTCTTTCATCGAGTTCTCATACTTTTCCTCTAGGAATGACAAATGTTGTCTCAGTGCTCTTCCTTTTAGTCTTCGAGATGACATATTAGTACACTCAGACGTACCAGGTAGGCTGAGATTTACATCCTCAGTGTCCATTCTCTGTGATGATAGTAACTGCTGTAAAGTTATATTTTCTCCACATCCTTTCATATGTGTCTGTTGTGTTTTAGATAGTATATCACTTTTCCCATGTTCATTAACAAAATTAATTGCTTCTATATCTGTATTGAACTTGCGGTACTTAGCACCACTGAAATTCAGTATTTCTGCCTGGCACTCTGCCCTATAAGAAGATGCAATTCCTTAACATACTGACAACTTTCATATGTTATAATATGTATCAATACTTTCAATCACAACCAATACACACTTTGCAAACAATTTTATTCACTGGCATATTGTTTCAACCCTAGACTTGGGTTATCATGATTGAAAGTAATGATAGATATTATAACTGTTACACAAATGGGGATGCTTCATATACAGTTTTCACATGTTAGTAATAAATTAATCATGAGCAAATCTTGTTCCTTATATTTAAAGTTTAAATCTCCTCAACTTCTTTGAGTTGATACAAAACAAGAGAGTGTGCTAAACATATCAAAACTTTAACACTCATACCTGTCAACCCATACACTGCTCATTATGTCCATCCATGAGGACATAATGGGATTAATGGAGTAGGATACATAAAATAAAGCATCTTTCTTCACAGGGTAGACTTTTGACAGCATGTTACAGTTACATGACATATTTGGCAGTATATGGTATGAAAGTAATGTTTTACAATATTTTAGGTAAAACTTAAGTTTAATTACTACATTTTGCTTATAGCTGGTCAATGTGTTGACAGCTATAAGTAACCATTAACAGTTAAGAGTGAGGTTTATACAGATGTTCCATAAAATAATGACTAACTCAAGGTGGAAAAATTCACTGGCCTATTCTGGGTAATAAATGGCAACTATTACGGTATGTTGTTTGTTTTGGGACTTTCAAGGCACCAAATGCTGATGGTATACCGTGGCTAGCTCCATACCTGCAACGTTGGCTACTCAACATGGCCAACAGCTGTTCTCCAGGGTGTGGTTGGCAATATGTTGTTATCACTCATTAGAAAGAACCACTCTCCCTCAAAATTTTGTATGTTGCGTTTATTATGTAAATACAAGTCTGAATCAGGTCTTAGGCAAGAAGCGTAACTCTAATCCATTTGTGCTCGAAAACATGGCATGCTCCGTTTTCAGACATTGAAAATCCAACTCATAGCAGATTCACAGTAACCCTACCATGCGTCGTTCAACGCTTGGTAATTTCGAGAATTTACAAAGTTCTAAAGTAGCAGAATAAACAAAATCAAACTGAATACTCCAACTGCTACAAAAAATGGTTTATTTAAAAACTGGTCAGGGTATACTAGTATGAAGGAGCAATTACCATGTCTTGTATATGCCTGGATTTCTTCCTCTGGCGACTGCATACCACGACATTTTTTTTATAAACAAATACCATGGCACATTAACGACTTTCATTCAAGCGGAACATAACTCACATGGATCAGGCCTAGCAACCTACACACATATTGCACACCACCTGCACTAAGGCACGTCAAAGTTGACTTCACAATTCGTTCTAGCTTCTCTTATCTGGGATGCAGCGTCCTTGGAGTGTTGGCTGACTGATGCAAAATATCGTGGGTTCCTTTAACTCCGTTACATTGTTGCCCAGTACACTACGGCACGAAAGACTGATATAGTAGTTGGCTTCTCTACCGACCGATGTACCTACTTATGGGGTTGGTTTTGCGACCGCGGGGCTATCGGCACGTTAGTATCAGGAGATTCGCATAGATGGAACCATTTTTTTGAGTTCTCTTGACTCTTGTGGATGGGACCGATAGATTCTCCAGAAACGTCGGTACAGAATTACCACTGTACGCTGCGTATATCCTACAAGAGCGCACACCTCATATAAATCGCGGCGGAGGCCTGAAATCACGGCACCATTTTTGTTGCCCAATTGAATTAGCTACAGTGACACCCACTACTGTCAGGCACGTAGTATCGCGGAGTTAACATAGCTGATCCGAGCACAAACGATGTCGGTTAAAGTATTGTTTCGCAATAACTTGCGCTTCGTTTTGTCTCTGGAGCACAAAAGCTTCCCGTGTTGTAACCTGTGAACGTATTAGCACAGATCATCTGTATGAGTGACAGTAAGGTCGATGTCGGCCTGTGTAAGTAATCTGTGATGGCTGCAGTGTTGTAAATGGTGTAAAAAAAGCGTATGGTTTCGCGTTGTGTTTGGATTATAGTCTGTGGGATATTGTTACAAATGATTAAAGTTTAGTGAAATTTTGTGTTTCTAATGTAAGGAAAGTAAGTTTGAATTATGTTATGTAAATGAAAGAGTCCGAGGTTACTAATTAATTCACACTTTTCGGTAGGTAAGCCGACGCTTGCCTCCCAACTTGATGGTCTGAGCGGTATTGTGGAAATTACCTTTTTGCAGAATATGCTTTCAAGAATATATCAAGTAAATCAAGAAACAATGAAGTTATTTGTTTTTGGCATTGATATAGAGGTGTTTATAATCACGTGTATGGTCAAGTACACTATTCATCTATTTTATTATATACGTAAGTTAACGGCTAACGAACAAATAAAAGCGTGGATCTGGCCATGGTGTACCAGTCTTAACATTAGAGCAGTGTGACTCGTTCATAAGCTGTGGTTCCGTGTAACAGCAATGAAAAGTGAAAGTACAGAAATACAAATTTTTATCAGTGCACGAAATTGCTGTAGTTACTGTCGTGTTTTACCGGGAATTTTGTGTATTGCTACGATCAGAAAATGAATTTAACGTTTTTCGCATTCGATTTGAGGGAATGTAATTCCCCTGGTTCTGAGTTACTGGTGGCGACATTATCATTTGGGGGTAACGGTATTACTATTAAAAAAAACTCACGGCCTGACGGACGGAATGCATGTGCTGTTGCATCAACAGTAAAGGTTAACTGAACCCCTTCTTCTAAAGTTTAAAGGCTGCCTGCGTGCCATAGTGTTAACTTCCTAGAGGCATATAGAGTGGCCTTTTTCATTTCGCCACTTTTACAGTACTGATTTTTGTTTGTATGTTCACTTGATATGCATCTTATTTTAGATTTTTTTTTCAGATACTAACTTCAATATCTAGTGTGAGTGAGGAAATGAAGAGGTATTGTTGCCAGTCATCAGTATAGGTAAGTGTGCATCTTTTTATTTTGAGGCTTTTCTGATTGTTTTCTGAGGTCAACCTTGTGGACAGTCATTAACCCATTTAATGTACTTAGGCCATCTCAATCAAGCAGGCAGAGGTAAGTAAATTGAAGCTTTTAATTATGAACTTGGTGAAACTGAAACTGACATGTGACAGTGACAAAGTTCCTGACTATTGTTATGCTTCGATGGGCACAGTATGTTGCAAATTATGAATATGTACATACTACCCGTCATTAGATGTTTTCTTCATTGGAAAAAGGAAACTTCATTGTTGGCTATCTAGGAATGTGATATATATTGAGCAGCTAAATGTGAATTAGTGAAGAATTTTAAAACTTCAGGATGTTGTTAGAGGTTTGTGAGTATTTTGTATTGATGTATGTGTTCTGATTGGTTGTAAACATTGGTTATTCTTTCCTGCCAAGCTTTGAATGTGGTGGAACAGGATATATGGATATCTTTCAAGTTTGTTGTTGCCATTTAGTGATATATGTTGCTTTTCCCATATATTTTCATGTTTGTCATAATTGAAACAGTGAAAATATGTATGCAGTTATCTGGTTATTTGTACTGATGGTTAGGGGATACAGTTGCTATTTCATGATGAAAGTTTTGTTTGGATGTTGATCCTTGTACATAAACCTATCATGAATGTGTATAATAAGCATAATAATAATAATATAATTTGTTCGTAAAAACTTACTTTCTGCATTCCCGTTTATTTTTGTGTCGAGTGTGAATCACAGGATAGTGTATTGATATTTCGATTAAGGCATTTTGGGTCATGAATCTTGAAGACAGAGGCAACAGGTTCCTCTGGAAGTTTGGTACCTGTACAAATCTACAAGCTACTGTAGTTGAGTCATCATTAAGACCTTGATACACACATGTAGGCCTGCACATCATCATCATCTCCTCCTCCTCCTCCTTTCAAGGGTTAGGCCTTTGGCCTGTTCTGATTTCACAGTGCCCATCTCTTTCTTGGATGTCCCACATCTCTTCTACCAGTGGGATTACATTCAGAGGCAATCTTCAGAATTCTTGATCCATCCATCTTAGTAAATTTCTCCCCACCTTTTTCTGTAGCTATCAGTATTTGCAATTATGGAAATGACATTTCTTTCTTGGCTGATATTTTCTTTGCAAAAGCAATCCAGTCTTGTTCAGCCTGTAACTGACTGCAGATAAACCATTTCTGCATCAGTGAACTGTATTCTTTTTGGTTCAATACCAAGGGCACACCCATCACCTTGTCAAACTCGATTTGTTTTTCTTCTCTGGTTTTGTTTTTCAAGTTTCTTTTTAATGTGCCACATATGTGTCTAACCTTATTAAGTGTCATTTTAATGTCTTTATTAGTGTCGTATGTGATGTCACAACCTAAGCAAGGAAATGCGATACTGTTCAATCCGTTGGTTGTATGTTACAATTTTTGTTCAGATGGGAAACTTTCTTCTCAATGCCATAGCCTTCATCTTGTTAGCAGAGATCATAAAATTGTAATTTTTAGCAGTTTGTGTAAGTTTATATACTGTTGTTTGGAGATAATGTTCAGATTGGTCATCACCAAAAAGGAGTTTACTTGTAAAGGTATTATTCGTATGTCTCCCTTGATTTGTAATAATTTTCCATTTTCAAATCATGTTGTCATTTAAAAGAGTCGGCGATAAACTATACCCTTGTCTCACTTCTGGATTTTTGGAAGTTTCTTCAGATATCTTGCCACTAATATATACATGTGTGTGTGTGGTGTTATTGTTATGTACACATTTCATAGGCTCTATAATGTGGGTTGGATAGCCAGATTAATGGAGGATGTTCAACAGGTCATTACGATCCATTTTATCAAATGCTTTTCAAAGCTGATAATAGTTATATGTGTTTCTAAGTTGAAATCACATCTCTTCTCTATTATTGTTCTGCAATGAATATTTTAATTATAGTACACTTTCCTTTTCTGAACCCAAGTTGCTCGTCTAGAATAACTGCATCTGTTATTATATTGAGTGTTTTGTTGATTTTGTTATATATATTTTATATGCACTATTCAGGTCACTAAATGCCCCTATAGTTGTTACATTTGTTTTTATCACCCTTCTTAAAGAGTGGAATTATGCAGGCTCTTCTCCAGTATGAGGTATAGAGCATATTATCCAGCACGTATTGAGGACAATATGCATTCTAGTAATAAGGGTTAATCCTCTGTAGTTTAGGAATTCAAGATAAATTCTATCAAGGCCAGGTGCTTTCCTCTTTTTAGATGTTTTCAGGGCCATTTCTGCCTACATGTGCTGCTGTATTTTGGAAATGAATGGATTAAAGTGACAATTGTATATTTGAAATGTTTTTGAATTTACAGCCATTTAAAAATTGAAAATAACTGTAATATTTGACATGTGTGATTACGCATTTTGCCATATCATTCTACTTAATGTACTGGTCAGAACTGAATTTACCTTAGAGCTTGTGAAAGGAGCTTTAAAATTATCTGTCCAAGCACTGCATCAGCACAAAGGAAAGCAGTTCTAGAATACTGTAATGTTGTAATTACTGTCTAACTTTGAGGTTTTTAACCCTTAGCCGCTGAACGACATGTATATATGTTGTGCAGTGAGCCCTTTAAATGGTCGAACGGCCATTAAAGTGGACGGGGGGGGGGGGAAGTGTTTAATTCCGCCTCCATAGGGTTAAGGGATAGAGAACTTTAAAAACAGTTGGGTTTGCAAGATCAAAATTAATTTCATATAATAAGAAATGGGGTTGAAAATTTTGA
>Ga0136643_10010931_pt1 | contig 13436 bp, 10 predicted proteins | sample TergutLab28metaG_FD_96883 | JGI IMG/M metagenome (GOLD analysis project Ga0136643, IMG submission 96883) | Labiotermes labralis P1 segment gut microbial communities from Petit-Saut dam, French Guiana - Lab288 P1 (version 3) (version 3) | ecosystem: Host-associated > Arthropoda: Insects >...
ACGACCCAAAAGAGTGACCACCCCGGAGATTATTGATCAAATTCACGAACTAATCTTGGAAGACCGTCGGATTTCGGCTAAATAAATAGCTGAGCAACTGGGCATCTCACGTGAGCGGGTTGGGTCCATCATTCATGATGATTTGGACATACGGGAGATCTCCGCGAAGTGGGTCCCGAAATACCTTACCGCGGATCAAAAACGTCAACGGTGCCAGTCATCTGAGCAAGTTTTGTAATTTTTTCGGCGCGATCCAAAGGATTTCCTGTCGCGATTGGTGACCATGGACGAAACCTGGTTATATCACTATGACCCGGAGACAAAGCAGCAATCAATGGAGTGGCGGCATAGCAGCTCATCCCGCTCCGAAAAATTCCGAGTGCAAAAATCCGCTAGGAAAGTTCTCGCCTCAATTTTTGGGGGGATCTAGACAGCACCCTCCCCACTGATTATCTTCCAAAGGGCCAAACTATCAACGCGGAGTATTACTCATCTCTGCTGGTGCAATTGAAGGACATTTTGAAGGAAAAACGCCGCGGGAATTTGAGCAAGGGGGTCTTGTTCTTACACGAAAATGCCCCGGCTCACCGGGCACTTGCAACCCGAAGAAACTGGCCTTCCTGGGCTTCCAGTGTCTTGATCACCCACCCTATTCTCCGGATCTGACCACGTCGGACTACCACCTGTTCCCTGGACTGAAAAAACAACTGAAGGGTCGCCATTTTTCGTCCGACGCGGAGGTCATTGCTGCCACGGAAACCTGGTTGGACGGACAACCTTCTGAATTTTTTTTTTTGAGTGGCTTGCAAAAGTTAGAGCAACGGGCTAAGAAGTGTATTGAGCTTCGTGGGGAGTATGTTGAATAAATCCTGAGTTTGGTTGCTGTAGCTTGTTTCCTTCCTGGTTGGGCTAAGGACTTATCAGCACCCCCTCATAGTAGCAGAACATGGGATTGTGGGACTGAAGTCTGTGCAGTAGCAGTATATGTTCTGTAACTTATGATAAAGTAAAATGGAGCTACGTTTGTTTGAAGGGAAAAGGAGACACCATAATAAGTGAAAAATGCCACCATTCTTGTAATCCATATAATGGCCACCTAAGTGCTCTTTGCTTTTTCACAGTGAAAGTCACTTCAGTTACTGTTTCTCTTTCTCTGAAATGTCACTTAGAATATATATTTTTGCAAAATGTCTGTATTTTCCAGAGAGAATTTGGATCCTCAGTCCCAGTATACAGATTCAGAACTTTGGAAGAGCTTGGAACTGGCTCAACTAAAAGATGCTGTTTGCAGTCTTCCTGGATGCTTAGGTATGTTACCAACAAGACTGTAAAGCCATTTCTATAAATTTATGGCAGTGGTATTTTACAGTTAGGAATAGTTAGATTTTGGAATTTGTCCAAAATCTAATGTTCCAAAAGTGCTGAACAGTAATAAAATTTTGGAAGCAATATGTGTTTCTGTCCCCATTTAGACAGATAAGGAGGCATCTGTTTAGTTGTGCCTGTTGGCCTAACCTGTTGTGAGTCTTCTGACAATGTTCAGTACATCTGTCTGGTAACCAGAACTGGATAGGTTCCTCCCCACCTACTTACCTAGGACTAAAACAGGTGCTGCTTGCAAAATGTGTTTACTTTTTTGTTCTTCTGTGTTTGTGGGACCAGACATTCACGAGGTCCAAAAGCTAAGTATTTCTGAGAGCTTTTTTTAAAAAAATAATTTCTTTCAGAATTTGTTTTTCTTATTTTTGTCTTGATGATTATTTACTGTGGTTAGAAATTAACTTGTTGGTATATTTTGTTGTATCCATCTTGTGCTAAAATTATATGGCAGATATGGTCAATAAAATATTCATAATTAAGGGTATATTTTGGTCTGTTATTGATAACTCTAAGAATGAATCAAGAAATATATGATTGATTGTATTTCAATATAGGTATCCACCATACTAAAAATATTTTAAAATATAGAAATTATGTCTCAGGGAGAAATATTTGCATGTGATATGCCAATATTGGATTCCAGGTTTATACTAAGTAAGGATTTCACTGGTCTGTAGAACTGAAATTAAGTTTTACTGACAACTTTCATGTAGAATTAAATACCACATTTCATTAAACTGCTTTCATTAGTTTTAGACAGGAAATTTCTTGCATTAATTAGTTTTTGTAGTTTGGTATTACCCCAATGGAGGACAGAAGTGAATGTTCTTACTGGTATTAAGTATATTTAATGATGATGTGTGAATGGATCAGTCTTTAGTCACTGAATTTCTGGTTTCTTTTCCAGATGCAGAGGTAAGAGAGGGGGGAGAAAATCTTAGTGTAGGTGAGCGTCAATTGTTCTGCCTTGCTCGGGCTATTCTTCACAATGCTGCATGCCTGGTGATGGATGAAGCCACCAGTTCTGTGGATCCCAGTACTGAAAAGGCATTACTGGCAGCTGCTACCAGGGCATTCGCTGGGAAGACTGTTATCACTATTGCAGTGAGTATTGACACATATACTGCATGCCAGATGAGGCATGTTTATGTGAAACATAACATAGTTTGGTAGAATATATGCAACACATTATGGAAATCACTTTAAAATTTACCACATGTAAGAGATCAGAAAATTAGAAAATAACAGTTTTACAATGTTATGATAAGTACAGGTAAATTCATACCTACCAAATGACTGACTGCCTGACTCCATGGAGTGAAGGCCTTCTTGAGATGCTAACAGTCCTCAGCTGATTCTCTGCATTTTATGGAATTCAAAGGTTCATTAGTGTGCTCACAAATGACAGCCACCAGTCCCTATCCTGAACCAGATCAATCCAGTCCATGCCCACTCATCCCACATCTTGAAGATCCTAATTAATACTATCCTCCCATCTATGCCGGGGTCTTAAATTAATATGTCAGAATTCTGATTTGGACAGATTTTCTGGAATAGTATAAACTAGTACAGATATGCACTTCATTTATTGTCTTTGCTCTCTAGTGTAATATCATTTAGAGGAAAAAATTCAACTGAGTATTTAGTAATATACTGTTTCTATCATTTAATTAATTCCTGTTTCTGTAAATTCATCTATGATTTAAATTAGTAACGCTGTATACATAAGCATTGTTTACAGGGAAGTGACGAATGAAGTACCCAGAGAATGGATACAGCGACATAATGAGAATCTTCATAGTTTATTCTCTTTATTGCATGCTGTAGTAATTTAAATTTTTCTCTGTGCCTCAGCACCATGCCTTGATGGCACAGTTCCATACTTCTTAAGCTAGAACTATTTGGATATGAGTGATCAGTTTCAGAATGCAATAATATAAAGTCCATGGAAAGAACCCACAGGACCCATTGCATAAGAGGCTGGGTGGTGCCCAGAACCAATCAGGTCTTGATGACAAAATGAAAAATCTTATTCTTGTCAGGAAATTAATGGTAGTTTTCAGGGCGTATCCTGTTGGTGTAATAGTGTATGAAACTGAGGCACTTTAAAATTCAGACATCCTGTTGTGTTGTCATTTGGTTAGTTAAACTGAAACAAATGCAAAAATGAAACAAACATGTAAAAATTGTGGTTTATTATAACAATTCTATAACTTTACAAGTGTGTTATCAAAGTTTTCAGCCTGATGATGACCATTTAGGGTTGAAACATGTTGCTGAAATTACTATTGTAAAGTTGTGTTAAATGTTTGTACTTATTAATTGAACAGGGGCAGTTGCAATTGTCATGCCTAATGGTATGTGTAGAGATACAGAGAAAGTATCACTTATAAAATTACACTACAAGACACTGCCTGTTAGACAGAAGTGGATGCCTCAGACAGTTAGTAGTGTTAAGCGTGAATGTGATATAATTGAGCTTCTGTTACCTTTCATAATTTTTTTTATGTACATTGAACATATGTGTGAAGCGCTGTAAAACTCTGTTCTAGCACCGTCTGTCCACAATACTGGATTATGATCGCATTCTTGTGTTGGAGTCAGGGAGAATCATTGAGGATGGATCTCCTACTCGATTGCGACATCGCTCTATGGGTAGGTTCTCGTCCATGTTGCGGGCCTCGCAGGAGGACACCCCTTTCAGAAGCAATGAAGAGGATTCACAAGAATTAATTATAAATAAATTGAGAGGAAAGAAATCATAATTGATATCACATTTTTAACATGCTAGTGCTATAAACAATATATAACTCAATAACAAAATTCACAGAGCCTCCTCTTTGATAGTTCTGAGGCTTGCATTATGTGAAAAGTATGATAAAATTATTCACAAGGAAATCTCTGATAAGGTAAAAATTCTATACTACAGATGAAGGAATATCAAAATTTTTTTTAACTCTTAAAGGACTAATATGGCTTCTAAATATTTAAGTATTTTGTCCATTTAAACTGGGAATATGCTGTTACTACAGAACACATGTGAGGGGCTGGTACATTGCATCACTGTCATCTTCTATTTGTGTTTTTTATGACCAGCCTTCTCCATTCTTCTCTCTTCTCCCACTGTTGTTTCTTTTGTATCTGTCAACATTATTTTTTTCTCTACTGATACTCTTATTTTCTACTTCCTCACTTTTCTTTTTAATAGTGTACCCTTGGCCTTGCTATTGATCACTTATTTAATATGATATCAAAGAAATTCTCTTGTGTGTACATACTACTTATCCATATCACTGTATCATTACTTTAGTCATTCTCATTACAGAGTTTTAGATATCAGATTTCCCTAAGTTTATAGCATTTTATAGCATTTTTCCTGATTGACAAAATTGAATAAAGAAGATTTTTTTACCTGTTACAGGGTCCAATTGCCACTTTCTGAAAAATGTATTATCAGATTTAAGAAATGTAAATATTTTTAACTGTTTTTTTCCTTGAATTATGTTTATATTGCCTTTAAACATGTGTCTGTACATAAAACTGGCATTTATGTTAAAATACGTTTCTATTCTCTATAAATTATGGACAGTAATTGTTTAACTTATTATTTGTTTAATACATTTTTACTAAACATTACATTTTATAATTTTAGAAAATTATTTGGTGTACTGACATTAGTAGTAATTAAACTGCACAGTTAAATGCCAGTTTGGCCCTGTGCCTAATTATCATGTAGTGAAGGTGTGTGAGTGAAGTGGAGATGAAAGCTCCATGCAGTATTAACCTCATCGGCTGCTGGAGGTCGGTGATCAGATTCATGCTCCAGCAAATTTAGTGTAGTTAAAACAGTCACTGCCATCCATTGGCTACCTGGCTGAGTGGGCTGCATAACTAGTCTGGACTTGATGGTGAAGAAAAAATTCCTGCAGATGTCAGAAATTGAATTCTAGTCAACCAGATTCTCTTTATTGACTGAAATACACCAACTATCATGTGCAATGTAAGAACATGCATAGGCATAGGTACTATTCATTACAGAATATTTCATTTAGCAGGATTAGGAAATTTTGGAATTCATATCTTGAAAATTCTGTTATAACAGTACATATGATATTTATGTATGGCACTATATTTTGATTATTGTGAATAGGTATATGTGATTGATGCATGTATTGTTGGTAAGATAAGTGTTAGGTGCTCCAAATATACTACTAGTGACTGTCTTTTACGTGTTTGTGACTTATGGTAACAGCTTACAAAATTACCTGATAGTTAAAAAAAATCAACCCTTCTGTATTTTACTCTATTTGAAAGGTTATCTGAATAAGCAGGGTGAATACACACACACACACACACACACACACACCCTGCTTATATATATATATAAGATGTATAAAAAGTTTCTCTGCGGTTTTGTCAACCTGTATTTTCTGTAATATTATGCATATTAACAAGTTAGGAAATGTCTGCAGAGTCTAACCCTTCTGGCACATTAGTTATATTATTAGCCCTAGACTTCCAATTCATGACTGTTTTTACACTGATTTTGTCATGATCAAACATGTGCCTCTCCATATTTCACACAACACACACTAAATATTTTCTTCATGTCTTGGCAGCTGATTGGAATTTTATCATAACTGATAACTGGTAAGAAATGATATTTCTTTCACTTATCTTATAAACAATGAGATTTACAATCAATCTTGCTGATTGTTATACTTCGTAGAAAACATAGTCTTTCTGTGTTACAAAGAATGGATATTGCAAGATGTTATCATAAATAGGTTTAGGTTTAGATCATCATGTGATGTGTCAGTTATTCTTGTCAAAGTGGAACTAGCTAGTCTTGAAGGTTTCAACATACACATTTGTAAACATCCCAAATATGAATTTGTTTGCAAATCCATGTGACTATCCCTAAAAACACTGCAGTTAATGCTAACTTTCCTTGTACAGTATAACATCTGTAGTGCCAGTAACTGATTACTGCCCATACACATCTCAGTGGCTGCAGCAGTCAGTTGTGTCAGACCGTCACACGTCAGGCACTTTCCACTTGTCATAACACATTGGAAAATTTGCACCTCCCCAGCCAGAAAATGACAAATTTGCAATTTTTCTGCAAGGTGGAACACATCCTCTTTGCAGTGACAGTTGTTGATGATATAATCAGTGACAAGAGTCTTGGGCATTCAACAGTAACTCAGAAGTAAGCTAAAACTTATTGTAGTATGAAAGAGCACAGAAGAAAATGTACTAATACTATCACTGTAAGTTCATTACTGGTTTTCTTCCACACCCCCCCCCCCCTTTTGTTTTTTAATGTGTGTAATGGTTAAGGTCATACAGCCTCTTTCTATTTTGGAGTGAGTTTTATGGATATTTTGTATTGCAAGGCTATGATAGTCACAATTTGATATAGTTATAGTATTATGAATTTTTATGATGATTCACTTTATCCTTGTAAAATCAGTTGTTACCATTTACAGTATTTCATGTTACCCCCTTAAACTTTAAACACTGAGTGAAATCCCATCTGCCCTTTGCTAGCATTATTCGGAGCTCACCATATTCTCCACATTAGCAGGTAAAGGGTTAAGCATACATTCTACAAAACTGAGTGCTTTAACAGTTACCCAAGAATTGCAAGATTTTAATGACAGATTCAAGAGAAACCAATTTTCCCAGGAATAAAAACACAAAATGATGAAAATAAAATATTTTGTACTGTTGTACATACCACAATACCACCCTTTACTGTGTAAGCATATGTAAATGAATTAATGAGTGAATGAATGAATGAACATTATATTTTATTATAAAACCGGTTGTTTAAGCAATGGGCAGATCAGGTTGTGACAGACCTAGAAGAAGCTGTATTATTGAGTTGATCAGTTTATTTGCAGGAAAAGGGTTAAATTAGTTTGTCATATTCAGAGACATATTGATTTTTCACAGATATATTATCTCTTTAGAAGCCATATTCAAATCAGTGAGGAAGTTAAGTGTGATGAAGCCAAGGATGTTAAACAGATCACAGAAAAAATATACAAAATACATATATAATGCGATGAATCAAACAGATATTTCTGTTTTGATGGAGTCAAAGTTTCTGCAAATTAGCTAGTCGCCATTTGTCAGCATGTGGAAAGTTACAAAAATGTCAACCATGCAAACACTGAGCACAAGTCTGAGTTTTTTTTTTTGCTCCCTTGTAAAAAGCTACTAACACTGAAATTTTCTTATAAAGCACAAATTCAGGTAATTAAAACACACAAAGCTGAAATTAATAAACAGCAGTAATTTCAAACATATCAGCTTGGTTCTCTTTTCTGCTACCACAGATAATAGATTCTGCAGTATATCCATGGTAGAGTCAAACCTGGTATGTATAGTGTTTACTACAGGAAAGAAAAATATGTACAGGTTTGATCTGCACACATATGAGTATTTGAATTCCTTTTCTTTGCGCTAGAGAGCTCTCCATACTGCTGCTATGCCCCATTTTAATTTTTTAAAATATCTCAGTTTAGTTCAAAATAAATCTATTTCAGGTGCATTGTTGTCTGTCTATTTGTCTGTCTGTCTGTCTGTCTGTCTGTCTGCCTGCACAGCACTACATTCTTCTCTGATGACTGCCAGCTTGGTCAAGTAAATCTCTTCATACTTGGACGTTATACCCAAGTGGAATTCTCTGAACTACCCATGAAAGCCCCTCCCCCCCTTAAATTTTAGGCGTTCTTTATGAAGTCCCAATAAAAGCTTTATGTGAAGACCACATCCATCCAGTCTCTCTGTGGCCTAATATCAGTAACTAAACTGTTTTTCAGATTGTCATGAAATTCAGTGCAGGAGTTTGTTAAACGTTGTCACAAATCAGTTTCATGAAAACTGCATGGATGTCAGTTATGCTTTATTAAGGACTTAAATGAACTGCTACCCATATGTTCCATATTTTTTTAACAGTATGGGTGAAATTTGGTATAGAAGCTGTCCATGTAATGTTGTTGGGCATGGTAAGTTTTGTAAAACTCAGTGTAATGAAATCTGAAGATCAAATATCAATTTTTGCCTTTGTTTTCTATATTGTCATACGATTTTTTTTAAAAATAGTGTAGATGTTGAGGAATATTTATTAAATTGTATACTTACTTACTCCATGGAGCAGAGCCCTTCTTGAGAAGCTAGCAGGTCCTCAGCTAGGCAAGAGATTCCCTGCATTTTATGGAACCCAAAGATTCAATGCAGTGTTTACAAGAGCCCACTATCTGTCCCTATCCTGAGCTAAATCAATCCAATCTATGCCTCCCATCCCACTTCCTGAAGATCAATTCTAATATTATCCTCCAATCTATGCCTGGGTCTGGGTCTGGGTCTTCCAAGTGGTCTCTTAGCTTCAGGTTTCCCCACCAAAATTTTATATGCACTTCTCCTTTCCCCCATGTGGGCTACATGCACTCCCCATCTCATTCTTCTTGATACGATCACCTGAATAACATTTGATGAGGGGTGCAGATTACTAAGTTCCTCATTATATAGTCTCCTCCACTCCCCTGTTACCTCATGTCTCTTAGGTCCAAAGATCCTCCTCATCACCCTATTCTGAAACACCCTCAGCCTGCCTACATTCCTCCCTCTGTGTGAGGAACCAAGTTCCATACCCATACTAAACAACAGGCAAAATTATAGTTCTGTATGTCTTAATCTTTATATTTTTGGACAGAAAACTGGAAGACAAAAGATTCTGCACCAAATATATATATATATATATACTTGTTAACTGCAATTGGGTTTACACCCGCTGGCATTAGTACAGTACACATTTACACAATAACAATACATAGAACAACACATTCCATTCCTTCAACCTGCTCTTAATTTCATCCTCAATAGAATTTTGATTCATTAGGGTTGTTCCTAAATATTTGAACTCTTCCGCCCTTTCAAATGAACTATTATCACTCTTTATATTATGACTTCATCCTGCATTCTGATATCGAGATGTGATCATGTATTTAGTTTTATCAGTGTTTACTTCTAATTCAATCTTCTTACTAGCAACTACGAAAGCTTTTGAGTTTTTCTTTATAGTATGTACTCTTCCACTTAATATATTAACATCATCAGCATAAACAAAAGCTGGTGTATACAATTTAATTTTAAGCCATCCTGGTTTACCTGAACCCTTCTAATGGCATATGTAAAAGCAAAGTTGAACTTCAGTGGCAATAAAGCATCTCTTTGTTTCAAACCTTTCTTAAAAGGAATCATGCCAGGCAAATATTTGCCTACACAACTCTGCTATAGGTTTCATTCAGACATGTTTTAATTAACCTTACCAGTTTAACTGTGATACCATACTCAATGAGAATACTATATAACACCTCCCTTCTAACTGAATCTTAGGCTCTCTGGAAGTCTATAAATAGCTGATGCACATCTTCATTTTATTCCCATTACTAGCTCAAGTATTTGATGAATGCAGAATATGTGATCAGTAGTTGAACTGTTGCGACAAAATCCACGCTGATGATTACCAGTAATTTCCTCTGCATGTGGAGTAACCTTGATGGTAGGAAGTTGGATAAAATTTTGTATGTATTTGACAAAAGTGATACGCCTCTATAATTACTAAAATCTGTTTTATCACCCTTCTTGTAAATAGTCTCAATGATCGGCTCCTTCCACTCCTCAGGAAATTACTCCTTATTTCAAATAGAAATAATAAGTTTATGGATCTCAGAGAAAATTGTTCTTATCCCCTGCTTTAATCAATTCTGCTGGAATTTGATCAAAACCTGGTGATTTGTGTCTTTTTAGCTTTACAACAGCCATCTAAACCTCAAAGGCACTGAGCACAGGCCCTAGTGTCTGTTCTGTATGCATTTCTGTCTGCCTGTCATCATTAAATCCATGGACATTCAATAGTTGAGAGAAATGGCTCCTCCACCTAGCCATAATACTGTGGGAGTCTGCAACTAAATCACCCTTCTCATCCTTACTATTTTAGGTCTAGGCTAGTAATCCATCTTAAAGTCATTGATGTCCCTGTAAAAGTATCAGATTTTTTTTTATCATACTGTTTGTTTAAAGTTAATCAATTTTAGCTATCAGATATTCGTCTTTTTTGTTCCTGAAATGTCTACTAGCTTCACATCTTACACCGTTTAGATTATCCTAATTTTTTTTTATTTGGATCCTGTAACACTGCATTTTAGCCTGGTTCCTTTGGTCTAAAAAACCAAAACATTCTTCATGAAACCATGGTTTATCCTGCTTCAATTCATATGGACCTAGTCTCTCTTTAGCTGAGGTTTTTCTATCATCTTTAATGTTTTCCCAAGCTCTGTTTATATCCTCGGTATCCCATAATTTTTCCAAAGCTGCAAACCTGAGATCTTAACCTTTATTAAATTTTATGTTAATAATAAGAATGGATTCTTCATTGACTTTACCGTGAATTATTCAATGGACTGAGAATGACATGTCAGCAGAACTGTACACGTTGTGTCTATTTCACACACTTCGTACACAATAAACTCTGTAACTGAAAGATGTATCAAGAGTAAATTTGCCAGTGATGTACTTATAACATGGATAAGTGTGATGAAGATTCTTATTGTCAAGCAGAAGTATGGTTCTTGAAATGTAGCGCATAATATCAGTTTCTTTTTGATGAAATGTGTTCACTACAGTAGTCCATCTGTGAATGGGGAATTACAGGGAGAATGAGAACATTATGCAAAGAAGAGCTTTATAACTTGCACTATTCATTATTATGATGATTTAATTGAGAAGAACAAGGACACATGGCATGCATGACAAGAAGAGATACATGAAAGGAAGAGAAATGTGCTCAGAGTCAAGACAAGCTGAAGGACAAAAGACTGCCTGTAAGATCATGCAGATTGAAAATAGTTTTAAAAATTCATACAGCAATAGAATGTGAGGGGGTGGACTGGAATCAACTGGCTATGGATAGGATCAAGTGGAAGACTTTGTGAACACTGTGTGGTCTTGGGGTTTGTAGATTTAGGTAATGTTGTTGCCATTTGATTTACTGTTGGCGTGCCATAGTGTTCATCTTGTTAAGGATATAAACACTGTGCAGTGGACTCGACTATGTGTGGCTGCTGCTGCTGTTCTGCTGGCCATGACCTAGATACATGTGTGTATATATATATATGTATGTGTGTGTGTGTGTGTGTCACGTGTGTTCTGGATGTGTCATGCAATGTGGTATGTTGTTGGTGGCAACCACATTTTATCTGCACAATAAACCACTTTTGTGTCGAGTGAATGGCACTGTTCACTGACTGAAAAGGAGAATAACAAAAGGAGTGCCTATTGGCTATCTGATTGAGCTGCGTGTTTTTTTTTTTGTTAATTCTGGTTTGAATGCTGTTGTCAAGGTTAGCTTTGTACTACTTACATATATGAGAATTATCTCTCTTATTTCATATTAAGTTTGTTAGTTCCATACTGTTGATTCTGCATACCATGTTTACTTGTGTTATTAAATGTTCCTGCCTCACTTCCGGATTCTGATTTTTAAGTTCAATCAGATAGGTACTACGATATATGTACCACTAGAATATGTATTATATAAATCCTACTTTCTGCTGACAGAGTTCATTTTAATTTATATGGATCTCAGAAAACACAACGATTATTTTCCTATGCAAAATTAAGTGACTGGTTTCTATATCTGAATAAACTGAAATCCCAGAGAAGGAGTTGGTTTACTGCGTAGTACAAACTGAATATATATATATATATATATATATATAATTGAGGTTAATCATAGTCTTTAAAGGTTTAATTCGCATGATATGAAATGCGATTATTAGGTTGTTTAAAGGGAGAAACGAAATTCCGAAAAATGTTGTAGTCGGAACAGCAGGTAAAGACGATATTAGAACCGAACGCAAATCTAGAGTTTTAATGATGCCAGCCGACTTAGGTTACGTGACAAAAGGGGAAGCGTTTCTTTTTATTTTTGTAATACACTGAGGATATTGGTGAGAAGAATATTTGTGGCAGGTTTACTTGTACAACAGAGAGTAAAACTGTTTTGAGAGTTACGACTAAGAGGTTATCTTCTATTGTGCTTTAATAATTTATACGGTGGGAAAGATAGGCCCGGTAGCTCAGTCGGTATAGCGACTGACTACGGGCTGGAGGGTCCGGAATCGAATCCCGGTGGGGAAGAGATTTTCCGCCCGTCCAGACCGGCCCTGTAGCCCACCCAGCCTCCTGTAAAATTGGTACCGGGTCTCTCCCGGGGGTAAAGTGCGGCCAGGGCGTGCTGCTGGCCACTCACCCCATTCTAGTGCCGCTGTCATGGAAGAGTAGAGCTATACCTCTACCCACCCTCTGGGCCACACCGGGACTGTAACGGGATCACTTTACCTTTAATTTATGGAGGGTAAGATAAATCGTTCAACGGATACGTGTACCTGTACCAAGCTCATACAGGTTAGGTGAGAGGATGAATTACGATGATTGATTACGATGATAATTTTATGGGAACGGGATTTTATCGTGTTTTAGCGAACGTCCGCCGACTTCTTACAGAGGTGCAACTCCCAAGATAACAGCTAATCATCTGTCAACAAATTAACAAGCAAGGACATTAAATGTTCCAGCCTGTCTCTCATGCCCCGTGGCTGTTGTGCTTGTCACTGATACTGCCCTCTTTCTGCAAGATGGCCTTGCCGGTTGTACATATGTGATATCAAGAGTAAAATAATCATGTCTTCAGCTGAACTGTCAAAGTCTATACACTGTAAATAAGCAAGTATGATCTAAAACTTTAGAAAATATGAGGGAAGGTTGCGGCGAAAGAGCACTGATAGGGCTTTTTGTAATGAATTGGATAGGACTGCCCCATTCTACTTATCACACATTATTATATATATATATATATGTGTGTGTGTGTGTGTGTGTGTGTGTGTGTGTGGGGGGGGGGGGGATAATTTAATGTGTAGAATTGGAAGACATATTTGTATAGTTCGATGAATGTAAATTTAAATTTATCAAACTTGCATTAT
>Ga0136643_10010933_pt1 | contig 13432 bp, 6 predicted proteins | sample TergutLab28metaG_FD_96883 | JGI IMG/M metagenome (GOLD analysis project Ga0136643, IMG submission 96883) | Labiotermes labralis P1 segment gut microbial communities from Petit-Saut dam, French Guiana - Lab288 P1 (version 3) (version 3) | ecosystem: Host-associated > Arthropoda: Insects >...
GCTCAAAACTCTCTTGAATTCGTCTCACCTTCTCCTCTGATATACGAGGTCGGCCGGAGCTTTTGCCTTTACACAGACAGCCTATTTGCTCAAATTGGTGATTCCAACGACAAATGCTCTTCCTCGTTGGAGGCTGAATGTTGAAACGAAGACGAAACGCACGCTGCACAGCAGTTGCCGACTCAGTTTTAATGAACTCACGAACGCAAAAAATTTTATGCTGCATAGTAGCCATTTTACTCCCAGCTGACGCTGCTGCAAGGCTGTGCGCTATGCGAGCGCTCTAGCGCTCTAGCGGTGGTATTTGAACATTTAGGACCTCCTCTTTCAAATGTTATGTAGATCATTCACATACCGTGTATAGTTCTGGAAATATAGACGTACCAAATTGAGTCCATCTTTTTTAATCACGCTGTATATTGTTATGAACGTATTACCAATAAAAATTGTGACAGTTCAAAATGAATCAGTCAGTAACATACTTCTGTATGCTATTTATCTGTATACAGAAGTGGCACTGTAATTAAGAATTGGGTGTTCTTGCCAGAATAACAAAGTAACACATTTTAGATGACATAATTTTCCAGTTACGCAGATATTAAGAATGTGGAAACAAAGATATAATCATACATAACCACCACCAAAGTCATTTTACTTGCATTACATAGATGTACACATTTTACACAGAAATAAAGAAATCACAATCTGGGGGTTAGATTGAGTTCTGAGAAATTGCATAAATTAGACAGAACTCTAACTGTGAAGGCAGGAAGTTTTGATTGTAACAATTCCCTTCACCACCATGCTAAGACTGGTTCTGGTGCCAACCAGACCCAAAGACAGCCTGAGAAAGCATGCACGCACACACAGAGGTGAAACCAAAGTAGTAAAATGTCTCACGCTTTACATTTCAAAACAGAATTATTGTGGAATAAAATACAGTGCTCTGCATTTATTCTACATTTACTGTTTAAATCCTTTAACCTTTCAATAATTCTGGGGTTCAAATTTCCAGTACTCCCCAAAGATGTAGGAGTTTTTCTTGACATTGCCTTCCTACAGTATGGCGAGCAGACTTCCACAATGTGTGGTAAATTTAAGACACTACAGTGCACATGGGTTGTTGTTGAAAGGGATGTAGCACATCAGTAACTACTGTATATGTGCACCTACTTTAGCACTAAATAACCCTTCCACTTTTCCCACAGACAGCATTTATAGGTTTCCTATAATTCTTAGAACTAAAAACAATCATTACTCTAAACCGTAACTATCATAATGGAAATAGAGTGTTTTCTGTGAAGTAGACACTTGATTTTTAAATATCTGTGAACAAAATTCATTCTTCAAGAAAATAATGCTTAGCCTGCACAATATTTCACATATATGACTGTGTTCTGTTCATGTAATTCTTCTTATTTATCCATAACACAGAACTGTTCCAGATATGTATGCTGATCTGCTAGTCAATGAAGGTGTGATGTCTAAGGAAGAGGTTGGAGAAACTGTTGCTGAATATTCTGAGTGGCTTAATGGTATCCTAAAATCTATGGATACATATGTACCCCAGGTAACAAACAAACACATTAGGGCTTTGGGACAAATGTTCCTTCTCTTTACTTACAAGTCTGTATTATAAACATGTCAGTATATAACCAATTACTGTTTGTAACGAAGGAAAATTTCCTACTTAAAGAGTACCGCTAATTGCTTCTAACTTACCCCACTATTTTTATTTTTATTTTTACTTTTGCTTTTAATTTTTATTTGTATCCTTATTATATTTTATTACACTAAACAATCTATATTGTCCTATTTTATTATATTTATCATACTAAATAACCATGTGATTGTTGTACACACTTGTGTTGATGTCACCCCTTAATCCTGACAAATATGACAATTTCCATATCCATATGGACTATGTAATCCTGTATGGATTTACGGAAGGAAAATAAATGATGTGATATGATATGACAGAGGAGCCAGTGAAATTTATTAGTCTAGGGGACTTTTCATAGTTAAGTTACATGCATACTTTTAATAAATAAATGAGCTAAATAGCCAACTCCATGGAGCAGATTCTTGAGAGACGAGAAGTTAGTCAGCTACTCAAGAAATTCTCTGCCCTGTATGGAACCCAGACATTCATTACCTTCTTCATGTTTGTACCATGCATCAACGACGATTAAAACACTTTATTATCCAACAGATGCACTAATATATGATTCATAGATACAATTAGAATTATTATAAAATATTTAGAATTGTTCCAACATGTTTCGGATCACAAGGGATCCATCATCAGGGGCTCTATACAGTGCTTGGCTAAAATTATGGTAATGGTTCTATCTCATCCATTGATATGATGATGGATCTCTTGTGATCTGAAACATGTTGGAGCAATTCTAAATATTTTAAATATTTTATAATAATTCTAATTGTATGTATGAATTATATATTAGTGCATCTGTTGGATAATAAAGTGTTTTAATTCATTACCTTGTTCACAACAGGACATCACTGATCCTTCTTCAAAGCAATATTAACTGTGACTGCACATATCAACTCTATTCCTTTAAGACCCATACTAAAATTATCCTCCCACTGACATCTATTCTTTCAAGTTGTGCCCTCCTTTCAGGTTTTCGAAATAAAATTCCGTATGTACTTCTCACTTTTTCCATGTGCTTTACATGTTCTGTCCATCTAATATCCCTTGAGATAAAAAAATGAAATACATAAAATGAATATAAGCAAAAAATGTTCAGAGCTACTTAGTCTGTCAATCTGTTCTTTGTATTTGGTAACTGAAATATGGGGTTGCGTCCATATGTTGCTTACAGTAACTGTTTCCAGATGTGGACACAGTGACATTCACGTGCAGACAGAACTTTCATTTTTGCTGCTATCCATGGCACATAGGTGACAAGACACAAAATTAATTGACATAATAAGAAATAACATTGATAAAAGTACAGTATTTTCATGAACGTCATTATTATTCTGAATTTAACTTTTTTTGTGGGTTACCTAATCTACTTTTAATATGCCTATATCTATACCCAGTTGATCATTGCAACTTCCAAACAGTAATAATTACTACATTTTACATATCCGATCACTGGGAGGAAAAAAAAATTTTCTTGTCCTCTTACTATCTACAAATAATCTGAAGATGATTCTTGGGGCAATATGTATTACTCCAACTGGACACCCACCCAGTCAAGGTATTCATTTCTCCTCATTTTATAACTGCAGGAAACTTTCCTCCAGAAACATTGGTCAGGAATTCAACAGGCTGAAGCTGCTGTCACAGGATGGGACACTGGAACACACCTGGACATACTCAGATATGTTGGCGAGAAGTCTGTTGCCTATCCTCAAGGATTTGTAAGTGTTTGATGTTTAAGAGATGTCAGGCTAAATGATAAAAATAGTGCAGAATAAAAGGTACGAACTTCCTTATACCTTAGCATGTGACAAAGAACTGTTCCACATGCCATGTAGTTTATACTGGAGAGTAATTTAGACCACTCAACATAACAGCTGTTTCTGAGAACCCTGAAATTTATTTCCAAATGTCATACACAAACTTTCGATTTCCGAATCCAGAGAAAGATTATATTTCAGAGGAACATATATTTAAAATTTTGGTTTTGAAATCTAACAACTAATTTTTGCTGGTTTATTTACCAAAACTTCCAATATTTAGAACACACTGTACCAGTAGTAGATGAATGGACATGATCATGCGGCACTGGGAGATTGACAATTGGTAGGGGGGAGGGGGGAACTAATATACTCAAAGAAAAATCTGTCCCATTTGCCACTGTGTCCACCACAAATCTCAAATGATAGTTTTATGTATCTGTTCACATACTACAATTACAGGAACACTTTTAGTACTTGTGATTTGGATCTTAATAAGGGAAGACTTTTCTCAAATAAATCAAATAAAATATTTGATAATAAACTGAACTATATTTAATGGTTCAATTCATGCTGCAGAGTAAACACATTAAATCTTGGTTATAAAAACAAGTCAGTCATTGTTATGTAGGGTAATAATTACCGTTTGTTCCGAAATCCATAAATGTTCTGTGGACAGAACATAGAATTTCTGAATACTAAGCCAGGTGGTACATGAGTCAGTGACTAGCTGCATGAACTATGGTACAGCCTTTAAATAGTGACTGTTCTCACATTCACAACACAGCTGAAACCCAGATTACTGCATGGGGCAGTGGCTCCATCTATTGGGCCCAACAGAGTAGGTTTCTGCTTTCATCTGATCAAGGACACAGAACCAGTTCCTGAAGAGTCATGTTCCTACAGCCAAAATATAGCAGGCAACAGTGTCCAAACATCATTATTTTAAATCTATTCGTATTTACATTTACAACAAAACATTACATTTTTTGTAAGAAATTGGAAATAAAAGGGAACACAGCTACACATTCTACACATCGGTATGTAAAAGGAAAGAAAATGCATGTCAGTTTTGAGGTTTTCACGGCAATAATTTTTACTTTTTAAGGATTATTCCTGTACGAAACTCATTAGGAGAAGTGAAGTTGCTTATTTAAGGAATGTACAAAATTTTAATTCACACTGGTGGTTTCAAAAGACACAATACTATACCCTTTGTTAGGTGTGATGGGAGTTTAATTTTAGCAGAGAGAAATTTCAGTTTCCTGCAGAGAAGCTGGGTGATGACTGGATAAAAAGTAAAAATCATAAGATGATAGTGGTGATGATGACAACAGTAACAACTCAATTACATTTACTAATGTGTTTGGCAACAGCAATAAAAGCCATTTACTGGTAAACAGTGACAACAAAAACACACAAAAGGAGCAAACTCAAGATAATAAGCAAGGACAATAAAATGCACCACCACCACAACAACAAAACGTGATATATATAAAAATATAATAAACTTATAAGATAATCTTCAGATACTGGTGGATTTAATGTTGTCCTGCAAACAGACACAGTTAGTTTTAAAAATATCAATACTCCTGCAGACAGCATTGGCCGCAGAAGCACATCTGGCTAAACAACTGACCTTTACCTGATGCAGAACATCAAGAACAGGATAGTTTCCAATTAACCTTTATCATCCTACACAACCATACGCTGGTCTCCGTAGAGTAATGTTGAACGGCCTAGCACACCACATGCTGCTCTCTGTGTGGAAATTTTCATGTCCATGCCAAGCTAGAAAGACTCTGGCATGAGATACACTTGGCATTTACATCTGGTGGCTAAAGATTAACCTAGTGGCTATCCATGAACAGTAGCAAGAACGGACAAGCAGCTGAATTTATTTTTGTCAATAATAACAGTAATAATCTATCATGTGAGACTTCTGCTTCTTAACAGCAATGAGTGTCAAGATTATGGTCATCTGGGATGCAACACAGTGAAGATGGTAGATGGGTGCTGATCATTTAGAGAAGATGGAGAACACAGGATTTACCAAACCATAACATGTCATATCCTAGAGACAGCAATCTTAGGACCCTGTGCTCACTGCCACATCTATACGCTTCACAGCACAATACAGTATGTCAAGGAGACTCCCATTCTGTGGGTTCTTTAGTATTCTTTGTTCCAGAATATCCATCCTCATTTGTTGAAAACACACATTACCGCACGTTTGAACAAGATGTCTACTGGAAATACAATAGATTGGGCAACAGCTGAGGCTCTGGCTATGGGATCACTTTTGTACCAAGGTACCGACCACTTATGTCAGATCAGTTCTTCCCAAAATAATTACCTTTTCATTATCACAAATTCAGATTTTAATGTTTGTGAATTTTGATACAAATTAATGTTCATGCATAAGTTGGAATAATTTAGTCCGGGAAGAGACTGGCTTATTGGCAGGAAAATCAGCATTTGATTATTGGCAGGGGCAAGATGATGTCCAGTGCAGCAATGGGGAGGAAGAGGCCTCCTGTATAATGAACACCCTTCTGTGGGAGTAAAACAATAAGGGTACAAGACTTACATGCAGCTATTACTTGAGGTTAAGATGATTGGAAATTCATCATCATACCACTTAATGACTTCATGATGTGGTGCTTCAATGCAGATCAAAATGTAAAGTGGTCCGTATGCTTAATTGCTTAACAAACAGCATTTACTGTATGTACCACCTTCTTAACATTCAGAGGTATGTTTCCTGTACACTGACTGCAATTATCCATTAATTGTCATTGTTAGAATGAAAAGCACTCTTTTACTCTAAACAACATAAACTGGGATATCTTTGTAATGGTGTTTAAGTTTTCTATGTGGTACACACTGAATTTTAAATACTACTCAGTTAATCTTCAGACTTCAGAGGGTTAAATAGGCACCACATCACGAAGACAAATGACAAAATGGATGTACAGCTCCATGCATTCTCAAGTCTGATGGTCCTGCAAAATTGACATTTGACTGCCAGGCAAAGTGCCACAACTACCAATTACACAGTAAGCTAGTTGGGCCTTAGATCTGGTCTGTATGCAGTGGAGAAAGGAAAAATATTTATCCTCTACTGAGCCCTGATTGCCTGGTCATCCAGCCTAGTACCCAGTCACCATATTGACTTGTGTAGTCATCTGTACTGTTGTAAATACAGATAGACAGTTATGTGGACATTAACTGAGAGTTTCTCATTTGGCATATATTGACTCAGCTATCCCAATTCCATACAGACATAACAAGAAAGCATTGCAGGGATAAACAAAGAAATGTTTATTTCTGAGAAAGACCATGTATCAAAGAGCTGAATATCTAAACTTGTACATACCTGCAAAATCCCCATATACAAGCAAGGAAGGGGTAATATGAAGGCTCCTCACTAGGCATAAGGGTCATTTTCCATTATGTACATGTACCATCACTCAACACTGTATTGAATTTATGTAATGAAAATGTAGAAATCATAAAGAGCTGTCAACTTTGTTATGTTACAGTAATTATAAATTATGATTAAAGAATGTCACTGACATACAACTGGCTATGAAACTGGCTGTTCGAAATAGCCTGTCTCTGTAACCACAGTAAAGTGCTAGCACAGTTCCTCACAACTGTCTGTAACTGCCCCATTGTACTACCTTCCATACTAAGTATGAGAAGTCCACAAATCTGGGGTGCCTGGTCGCCCAGGCCACTAAATTTGGTATAGTAGTTACTAATATTTTCAGAATAATTACTGCAGATTCTTTTCCCCACATACAAAAATGTGTATCAGTTCACACACCCCAAGCAGAAAGCACCAGAGTCATTCCAGAATTGTGGGTCCCTCAACAAGGAACTTGATTCATGTCATCCTGCTGGCACCTGGAATTTGGAGGTGGCTCCTTGATTTTTGGAAAATCTGATGACCCCTGATAGTCTTTCTACCATATTTTACCAAAAATACATAGACACTGCAACTGATAGGGAGCCATGAAAAAATTCACAACACAAATCAATAAGCATATTACATTGTCCCTTTTGCTTATGTATGATACTTCTTCAGATATACTTGACTCCTTTATTTAAAAACAGTGGTGGAAATAGGTTTCCACTACCAGCTACTACAGTGTTAATTGATTACCTGAAGAGGTTTGAGCAGTTGCATTAGCAGAACCAAATCCACTAACACATGGCAATTCACATACTCAGGTATTCATGAATTATCCTACCAATTCTGTAACCATCTTCAATGTAGCCTCTTTCAGTGAAGTTATTAATGATTATTCTGTATGCTTCTTTTAAGACTGGAGAGTGATAGGATACTTCTATATGTCCCAAAATCACTATGGCTTTCATCCTTTCTCACAGTTTTGTTTCACTGTTCCACCCATCACACATTACTGCAAAATGTCAGTTTCTCACATTTCAATTACATCAGTTCTACTGACTGAGAGAGAGCTCTTCCTTGTCCCTCAACTGCCACCTCACTTGTGAGTAACCACAGTGCTTGTCAACCTGCATACATAACCTGGCTGCATCCTCTCCCTGATAACTTCTACCCCAAACTGAAGTCAGTAAATTCCTCCAGAATGTTAGTATGCACTTCCAGAACTACAAATGCTTTTTTTTTATCTTTCCCTATTCTGAAATTATGGGAATGCTACTACCAACCATAGAACTGTACAGTTTGTACTCATACTTTAACAAATACAATAGATGCAACAACAGCAAAAATGTGTTTTGACAGTTCTGTCAGATATGACTCTTCTGACAAGTGAAATTAAGTTTTTGACATTCAGAGGACCATGCATTGTGATATATTATTATAATAAAACCAACGAGATGCACTAATTTCTCAAATTTATTTTTGGAATAGAACTCCACATATTTCAGACAGTTTCTCTGTCCATCATAAGGAGTCCAGCACTGTACACACGGCAATAGGTATATGTCATACAGGTTAAGCTGACTGCTTGCTAGCGGGATCCTGATCCTGCTAGCAAGCAGTCAGCATAACCTGTATGACATATACCTATTGCTGTGTGTACAGTACTAGACTCCTTATGATGGACAGAGAAACTGTCCGAAATATGTAGAGTTCTATTCCAAAAATAAATTTGAGAAATTAGTGCATCTCGTTGGTTTTATTATAAGAAGGAAATTAAGTTCTTTAATAAGTGAACAAACATGTGCCCGTTTTGTCCACAATAAGGAAGTCCACCAAGCCCATAATCATACAATGGATTTAACTAAAAGTGAGATGTAGGTTGTTGCAATCATGCCACAACAGATACATTTAAATTAAAATCTATGATTGTTCTTCAGGATACAATGTCCGCATCAGTGGGCAGGATGTTGGAAGAGGAACATTTTCTCATCGTCACGTTATGTTAGTTGATCAAAAAACCAACGAAATGTACATTCCACTGAATAGTTTGATTGATGGACAAAGAGCATATTTGGAGGTTTGTATGACACACATTGGTATTCATATTAAGCGCAGAGACACCCATTATTTTTTACTTCAACACGATTTTCTTTCAGTGTGAAGAAAATCTTAGTTCATAACATGTTACCAAGTTTTGTTTTCTCTAGAACATTCAAGCTCAATACTGTATTTATAAAACAAATAATTTTGCCCACTGTTTTTGTCTGGTTATGAAATGTGGTGTTACTAAGTATCTGGTTCCAAAAGACATTAATACTACTGAATTTTTGGTAAAATTCCATATCCAAGAGCCTTCAGTAAGAATTGACATTTTCACAGCATTGAGCATCATCCAAGCATCTCACAAGGCTGTAGCACTGAAGGAGTTTTGTGATTTTTACAGGTCATGCAATATTGTTGTACAAATAGTGACAGGATGTTACAATGTGCATATATCAAGGCATAACAGCTGCATTATGGGTATACCTCAATGTCATCCATTTAACAAATTACCTCATTTAAATACAAGTACATTAGCATTTACAGCCTCACAAGGCAACAAGGATTGTCAACTTAACATTTACAGTTTCCAAAACATTTAATCAGATAAACAGCTCCATGTTACAAGTGCAGATTTTTGTAATAGAAACTCACACTTGCATTTAGAAGCTTAGGTATAAGCACTTCTCAATTGCTGTTTGCAAGGAGTGGTTGAGATAGGACAATATTAATATTGACTTTCAGGCACTAGAATTTGATGGATTTGGCTGAGATAGTTTAGGATCATACCTAGATGCAGGTTCTTCATCATTAATATTGAAATTACTGTCTCTAGCTTCAATGAATAACAACTGGCACTTCTGAAGGAATGTCCTAAGTCACAGATATTTGTATTCAGAATGTATGAGAAAAGTTTCACACCTATTACTGGTGCTACTTTTCTTGCAATGTTTATGGAACATGAAATTATAAAATGAAAACTGCTATATTAAATAACAAACAGTCATGTAATAATTTTCACAGTATAAATTACTAAATATGAATCACTATTTTTTTGCAGGTAGCAAACAGTATCTTATCAGAAGAAGCTGTGTTAGCATTTGAATATGGAATGAGCATCGAAAACCCATATAACCTCGTCATATGGGAAGCCCAGTTTGGTGACTTCTTCAATGGAGCCCAAATTCCTATAGACACCTACATTGCAAGTGGAGAAAGCAAGTATATTGCTGTGGGTTATATATAAACCTCGAACCCTGTGTCCTAATTACACTGGAGATCATTCGTTCATGAACAGTTCTGTAACTGAAAGGAAGGGACTGTCTTATCATGGATTAAGCCACTTGCAAGGGAGTGTAGTACAGGATCCTTATTTTATCTGACAACCGTCACTTGTCACTTCCCACCACTAATCTGCCACATATTTGAGCAGTTGGCTGAGTGGGCTACATTAATATGACAATGAAACTGACAGGAAGTGGCAAACAACAGTTGTCAGATATAATAATGCCCCTGGACAGTGAGATTCTAGGGGAGGTGAGCATGGATAACAGATATATCTAGAAGGTAATAACAGTAATATACAACTGACAGAACTTGAGCAGCAGAGAAGTATCAGTCTTGGTTTCTCAGTTTAAATTATGCTTTTTGTATTTCTGTTAGATTTTAAACTTGGCAGGATTTACATGAGGGCATTGGAACTGCTGCCTATCTCATTTACATAAATACAAAACTTGAAACCTAACTGCGCATAAAGGTGTCAGAAAAATACAAGCATGGTTTATATCATAGTTTAATTACATGAACGTCAAATTGAACTTTATTATTACAATTTAATAAATGTCCACCATATTATACAGTCTGTCATGGCTAACTTATCTGTTACTCCAGCATGTTCTGACCACTGATGGTCATCATCAGAGAGGTCATATGGAGTCTACAGAAGGAACTACATAAAGGTTTCACATTCATTTGTATCTTAATATAAAAATGTGCTGTAAGAACTTGTTCAGGGTTTGATCCTTTTGTCCTAATATCTATTTTGTAATTGATTTGTCCTTTATGTCACACTTCATGTTAAACAGTTTTAGTTGATAAGGTTTGCTGCTATCATCAGACATGTTTGTTATGCAACTTGAAAATATTAAAACTTAATTAATTTAAATTAAATTTCTCTAAAATTAACACAAAAAACTAACTGTTCAAAATATTGTGGATTATGAAGGACCTTTATTGAAGGGTAACTAATGTATGTTGATGCATAATGTATCAATTTAAGATTGAACCTTATCATATTCATTTTTATTATTTGTGTCTTATTTAAAGACACCACCAATAATGCCAACTACAGTATTAAATCATAGGATGACTAATAAGTAAGGCTGTGCAAGGAAATGTTGTGGTCTAATCCCAGTTACTACCACAGTATTTGCAAAATGGCCTGAGCAAAATCATAAAACCTCATACCATTATAGCCAATCTCTGGGTCAAGCAGGGCTACCTTATCAATCATGGCATTCGATTGAACTTGATCAGTGTCATAAAGAAAGGTTGTTTATACAAACAAGCAAGCCCATTAGATAGGCCTCACTATAATTACTTATGCTTAAACATGTTCTTCATTTCATTAATATTTCCCTAAATACGATCAGTGGCATAGCTAGGTTTTTGATGCCAGGGGCAAGCAATCACAATGGCCATGCCTCGACAGAAATGACAAATTTAAAAAAAAAATCATAATTACTTATTGACATTCCTTTTATTTGTCTCAATAATTAAAATTTTTTCAGCTTAGAAAATCAATCCCCTCTTCTCTGCCCCCCCCCCCACTTAAACTTAAAATATTCATTTTATCACCCCTTGAATTCTGCTGCGCAAGGCGGCTGCACCCCTTGCCCCACCCTAGCAACACCCCGGAGTAGAATGACAAATAATTTCTGACTCCAGACACTGCTGTATCTACAGTGTCAGTCCTGAATCTGACAGACTAAGGGTGAGAATCAGATACATTTTTACCAACACTAATGAAATGTGCAGAATGAATTTTCCTACTGCTGTTACATCATTTCTGAGTTCTGGTACATCAGAATATACTTCATGTTTCTACAGCAAAGTGGATGATGTGTAGTGGGCTGACGATGCTGCTTCCACATGGGTATGATGGAGCTGGACCAGAGCACAGTTCATGCCGACTTGAACGCTTCCTTCAGCTCAGTGACTCAAATGAATCAAAGCCAGATGGTGATGACGTCAACATAAACATTGCAAATCCAACCACTCCAGCTCAGTACTTCCACCTGCTTCGAAAACAGGTTTGTTCCTTAAAAATTTATTTAAAGTGCGGGGCTTCGGCTCTGACCAGGCATGGCATTACTAAGCAATGATGTTTTTATTGTTTTTTCAAGTGTTCCTTTAATGCACATTGACCTGCAGTTCCCTTGTCATGCTTACAGGTCATACAAAATTACAGGAAGCCTCTTATTCTTGTGACCCCCAAAACGCTGTTGCGGTCACCAGAAGCCACTTCAAGCCTTATAGATATGGGTCCACAAACAACTTTCATGCCTGTCATTGGTAAGTTATTACACATGTAGAAGCTTTCCTCATATCCAGAACAATTTTCATTATACATTCTTAAGTGTAGCATAGAGGGTAATGCCTGTTAGATACCTTCCTAATTTGCATACAGCCTTCTTCATTTAACCAGTGTCTTGGCCTTCATTACTATCTCTGCCCTTGGGTGCAAATAACAAGAAGAATTTCACAATCTTACCCTGAATGTGTTGCCTCATGTTTTGTTGGAATGTCTGTATGTTGCTAACTGTGTTGCACGAGCTTGGTTTTGCACTTGTTCTGCATTGCTTTCGTGACATCAACATCACCAGCAGCTGGGTACAAGCCATTCCTAGCTTGTTCCATCAACATGAGTTATGGTGTCTCCATCTTTCCCTTGGTCAACCTAAACTTCTTCTGCCAGTCAGAATGTATCCATACAGTAACTTGGGAATGTATGTATCATTCATTCTTAATACATGTTAAATCCACTTGGATCTAAAATCCACAATAATTTCATTTAAATCTTGTCTTTTTCTTATTTCTTCATTGTTTTAATAATCATAAAATGTACAGCCTGCAACTGACTTCAATAATCTCATCTCCATGCTTTAAAGAAATGTACTAGAATATTCCAAAACAATTAATCACAGGGATCTACAAATTTTCCAAAGTCTAGGAGCCACCTCCAAATTTTAGGCACCAGAAGAGTGTCATAAAAGAAGTTCCATACCCAGGACTGACAATTCTAGAGTGACCTGTGAACCTGTTATCTGGCACTTTCTGCTTTGTGCATGTGAAATGACAAACATATTTGTATGGGGGGGGGGGGGCCCTTACAAAAATTTTTGTTTATTTTAGGAAAAAATAGTGCGCCCCATTTACCATCAAGTTATTTAAATTGGGGGGCTCCCCAAGGGGGGGGGGGAGCTGCCGACTTGCAGAACCCCAAAATCGAGATTTCTAAAAACATATAATTTGTAGACACGA
>Ga0136643_10010934_pt1 | contig 13432 bp, 10 predicted proteins | sample TergutLab28metaG_FD_96883 | JGI IMG/M metagenome (GOLD analysis project Ga0136643, IMG submission 96883) | Labiotermes labralis P1 segment gut microbial communities from Petit-Saut dam, French Guiana - Lab288 P1 (version 3) (version 3) | ecosystem: Host-associated > Arthropoda: Insects >...
AATGATCGGCGACCACCGAGTCTACATCTTCCTACAGCGCTCTTCCGATTTATATTATTCAATCAGTCTGCCTTGTAGGCAAGGGGCGGTTGAAGGAAAGGTGCAGATTAGAACCGCGAACTAACTTTTTTTTTGTTTAAGAAATCAAAAAAACTAGAGCCAATTAGATTTGGGTGCAGATTAGATTCGAGAATATACGGTAGCAACTTCTTTGGCGTTGTCTTCTTTCAGCAGTTACAGGTTATGAAAATTCTCTGCAAGTAAAGTGGCAAGGAAATGGATGTGAAGATTCAGATGTGTCACATCCACTGGACACACTACTACAGCAATAATGCTATCCCAAATCCTTGGAAGAGGGATGTCTGACAAATCATTTCACACAACCTCATGCACCACTTTTAATTGTGAATGGATATGATTATGTTAGTTCATATTTTACAATCACAAAAGGCATTAATATTTACACTATAAATAAATATGACCTGACATGCTAGTAATAATTGTATCTGTACATGGCCACTGGTAATGTACAACATGAGACAGATAGGAGACTAGTTACACTGGTCCATAATTGCTAAGTTTAGACAGATAAAATAAGTCTGACTTGCCTCAAGAACCCCAATGCCTCGGCACAGTGACTTCAACTGCTGCTCGGTCGTGCTGGCTGCCAAATTTTCAATTGACACTGTCTTGGTTCTGGGCAGCACTGGCTGCTCTACTGTCATGTCCTGTTGCAGTGGGGGCATCACTTTGGTTGTCACAACTGACCGACTGCTGCCCTGAAAATTTAAAACAATGCCTGTTCTCACCAACAGTGAAAACAAATTTGTTCCTTCCCTTAGCAAATTAATGTGCTGTCATGCTGGCTCAGTTCTACAACTGATGTGGTGATGTCAGAATTAAACTTCAAACAATGTGATGCTCTCCCCACAGAAATCCAAAGAGTTTATAAGTGACTGCATTATATGAAGTTTGGTTAGGGAAAAAGATAATATGGAATATTACAGTTTCATAACCAACATCCTCTGAACATCATATTATGAAGCCCTGACAAAGCACCAAGTGTTCATAATCTGTTTCCAGTACTGAAACAAAGTATTTGCAACTATAAACTGCAAGGTGGAAACAGTTGTAACACAATACCTGATAAAAGAGGACACAGGGTCTGTCACCAGAAAACATAAAACCCCATTGGAATAACAAACAAACAAATCCATTAAATAATCAATAAAAAATTGACTGACTGATTGACTGCCCTACTGACTGACATATGGAATGATTGGCTAAGTAACACCATACAGCAGAATCCTACTTCAGAAACCAATAATTCCTGAGTATGTCAAAAAAATTCTTGCACTTCATGGAGCCCAAAGGTTGAGTACCATGTTCAGAACAGCCTACTACTGTTCCATGCAGACAGGTGGACAAGCAGGCAGATATGCGAAAGGGTAACAGTCACTTTTTGCAAGATAGACTCCTTCTTTATGAATATTCATGTCACAATGGCTAAGAAGACTTCAACCTGAAGATGAAGTTGTTGGCACACTTCCTCAGGCAGTGAGAACTTCCTGAGGAGAAGAGTGGTTCCAAATTCAACCCTCTCAGTGGGGTCTTAGGCCAACCTTCTCCAATTTACTCATTGTAGTCAACAATATTCAAACCAGCATGGAATTGCCTACCCTTCTCAGCTGACAGAAGAGTGAGGTCAGCATTCACCCCTAGGGCGCTGTGCAATTTCCTTTCCATACCAGTCAGCTTGTCTCTTGGAAGAGAGAAACCTGTGAGGTCTCTCATTGTTTCCTGTGTGACCTTCTAAGTAGCCTCCACCAGCAAAAACATTATGGCCCTATCCAGCCATAAATATGCCTATGGGAAACAGGGCCAGGGACTCTGCATAATTTGCACCCTCATGCAAGGCCCAGCATATGGCATCAGCCAGCACTCAGTTACTCTAGCTTGCAACTTCCTCCTTCACAGCATGGTGGTCAGGTGTTGTGCCTGGCTAAGACATTCAAATTTCCTGCATTGTCTGGTTTTGCTGTCTGTACTCTTGTGCACTTTTCTTGAGAGTGCTCTAGACAATCAGGACTCAATCTGAACTGGCCAGCTCACCAGCCAAGTGCAGGTAAATTACCAGTAGCTCCCAGGATAAGGCATCCAGTTCACATCTGGTGTGGTGACTCTGCTCACACTGGTGGATCCTTTCTATAGCTTAACACAGAATGTTGCAGAGAAATAGCAGAAAGTGGGAGATGGTGTACTTGTCTCTGCATCACAGGTATAAGGAGAAGGAACTAAGGAGTTTTGCTTTCCATGTTAAGAGACTTTCAATCTCCAGGCACAGCACAGAGCAACCTCTCCAACTGATGTATACAACACAAGATATGAATTTACCACAGTGGTGCTGCTGAAAATTTGTACTTTCTGCATGTGATGCTGTGTCCAGAGTGAATGGTTCCTGACATTTCAAAAGAACACAGCAGTCAAAAAGAAGTAGCAATATACTAGAAGTACAGCAGATCAATCACAGAAAGTGTATGAGGAGCTGTAAAGATGTGGCCCTGAAAAGGGGAGCTGTTAATATCCATTCCTCATTCAGTAACATGGGGAGAACAGAAATTCTGTGTTCTGGAATGAAAGACCATGCATACTCACAGCCTGTCGAGCTGGAGGACCTTGCTGTTGCACCACAATTCTCTGCTGCTGCTGCTGCTGTTGCTGCTGCTGTTGTTGCTGTTGTTGTTGCTGTTGTTGTTGCTGTTGCTGCTGAACCGGCTTGCTTCCAATGTTTGCTCCACGAAGTACCACAGTACGACCCCTTGAAACCTGCTGAATCACCTGTCGAGGCACTGGTGTCACCTGGTGACCTGCACTCTGTGTAAACACCAGTCTGCGTGATGCTGCAGGAGACTGGTTCACAGCACTGCTTTGCTGGGATGTTCGGACAATTCGTTGCCCTGCAGCTGCAACCTGAAAATGAGGGTGAAGCTTTATTTGACTGTACTGGATACTTCAAAACAAGTATATATATCTCTCTGTCTGCCTTTAGTGTCAGTGAGCATTAAGTGGCTTCAGCATCTTCTATATTACATTGCAGAATTTGTTACAAAAAAGCACATTCCGAGAAGTATGAATACACCTTATCATAACATCAACTTTATATCCAACTGGTTGCTGGACACTGTGGCTAAGTGGATGAAATGCATACTTTATATGTGAAGGGTCCTGCATTCAGATTTCACCCCACACACAAACTGTCATAAGCTATGTGATTTTCCTCAGTCTAACCGGGCAATCTATCTCAAATTAAGCCATGACCACAGCCTTCCACATCCAATCCAATTCATTACTCCCCACCTATCCTACCATCCAATGCAGTGCCAACATCATTAAATAAATTAACACAAGATGCCTGATTGGAACTGGGTACACTAACTTTAGTAATTTGCTTCAGTTGATATTCTATACATTGAATTGATCACATAAATCGCACACATTTCACTTCCTTTACAAACACAATTTATGAACTCTTAGCAGATACTTCCTTCATATTCACTACAACTTTATTTTCTGCATTATGCAGACTTTACTCTTCAGACCATACTTTCAATATTATGTTTATCTTTCATTTGTCACATTTGGGAACATTTTTCTTTGCATGTTCTTGTGGAAAGAGTCCTCTGTGCCTTGTCTTTACTTCTCAACAGTTCTTTGTGTGTTAACAAGTGTTGCACATGTAATTTTCATAATCTGTGTCTTACAATCCTCTTTAAAATCAAGCACTGTAGAGTCCTGAAGTTTAAGAACATCAGCAGATTTCAGTATTTCATAATCAAGCACTTCAGTATGACTGTATTCAGCTTTTGTAACAGGTTCTTACAAATCGCATGGTTGGTGAGTCAGCTCCTCCCACTACCTACTACTGCGCAGAGCACTGTAAAATCAGTTGGACTCCATCTTCATTAAGTGATTTTGAGTTTGTCTTTTCTGAAATGATACGCTCATTCAATCAATGAAGGTGTTTTATGCTTCCAAAAAATGTCTGAATTTTTTACTAAAAGTAAATTTTATTACTTTTTACACTGGTTGGGGTTTTTTATATTCTTATTACTGGTACATCATCAATAATAGGAACCATACAGAAATTCTACATTCACAATGGATTCCAAAGTTCATGACTGCAATGCTCATGACAGTTCTGTCAGTCCAATTTGATCACAAACCAGAAGATTCTGCTGCAAGTTGGTGTGAGGTAACATCCTATCCTCGCATTTGGGAATGCCCAATTCAGATCTCAGATTGGACACCAGGCACAGTGCCTGAGCTACCTTTGTGACTTTCCTTTCTTGTTCCAGGCACATAATTGGATAGTACCTCAATGAAGCCATGAGTGATACCTTCTAAATCCTTTCCAATTCATTGCTCATCAACTGTGTGACCATTCAACACTACATAATGTAAGATACTCTCAGCACTGTAAAATAAACCGCCAAAAAAAAAACCTCCCTAATTATGAAACACGAAGGCAAGAACAACTATATAGCCTGGAATTCCACCTGATTACAAAAATATGCATAACAGGCTCTGCGATCCAGCTGAACATAACCTCACACATTTTAAGTTGTTGCAATGTTTCATACACAAAACACAAATTCATAAGGAAAACTGCAGGTCCACCTTTACAAAGTGAAGACGATGTGAACAACAAATTCCAAAGATAACAGAATTTACACACAAAAAAATAATACACTGGAAATAATACAATGACAGGATCAGTTACAAAAGGATTCATAAAAATGTCTCAAAATATCAGCCAAACGAAGTCTAAAAGACCTCTGAAACAATGGATGGATTCTGTTCTGTAATGTCTGTCATAGGTCTTAGTAGGCTTCAAATTGGAAAGGAAGATGATGAAAAAAGATAAATCTTATTGCAATGCGAAAAGTTATGTAAATCATACCTTCATTGTGGGCACCACCTTTACTTCCTGCTGTGGTATTGGTATCACCACCTGATGTGGTGCTGGCATTAACACCTGCTGCTGTTGGTTCATACCTCCCTGCAGACCCCTGCCAATACTGCGCCCTCTAACGACGCCCCTGCCCCTTCCACCACTAGCCTGTCGCATGACTCCAACAGGTATATGAAGAGCTGGTGCTTGTTGCTGGAACTGCTGCTGCTGAGTAACAGGGTAGTTCTTCACATTCTGAGCCAGAACATGCTGTTGAAGTTTCTGTTGTGGTTGTTGCTGTTGTACAACATGGCGGATTATTGGGTGAGGCTCCACAGTATTGCGGTTCACAATGGTTGCAATTGCATTACCTTGTGGGGGGTCTAACACACACTGGGAACTATCACCTGCAACAACACAGAGAACATTTTAACCACACTAGTTAATTTAAATACAAAGGACGATAGTCTCCTGCACTAGGAATGTAAGAGGGTTAAAGTGTTTCAGATGGTTGCACATTTTATTTCTGAAAGAGTGACACACTTTGCTTCTACCTATAACAGAGCTGGTGAAATGTATTAAGCCCAGCTTGTATCTATAATATCATCTGTTCTGAAACAGTAATAAGCCTCAGTTACATCTTTAACACCGAATGTTCTGTAACAGTAATAAGCTTGGCTTGTATTCATAACACCAGCTTTTTTGCAATAGTAACAATCCTGGTTTCTATTTGCAATAGCAAAGAATGTGAAACAGTAATATGCTGAAATGTACCTATAACATAAGCTATTACAAAAACAGCAAACAGCCTGACTTGTATCCATACCACCAGCTGTTCATAAACAGTAATGAGTCTGATTCATAGGCATAATAGCACATGTTTTGACACACAAATGAATCAGCATTTTATTTAAAACATAAACCATACTAAAAAATAAAGAAGGCTGGATTGTGTCCATACCATACCAATGATTGTTTTGTAATACTAATGAGTCTGGCGTGTGGCCGTAACACCAGCTGTTCTGATATGGTAATGAGCCTCACTTGTATTCATAACACTATCTCTTTTAAAAACAGTATCACACCCAACTTGCATCCATAACACGAGCTGTTCAGGAACAGTAATGAGTTCAACCTCCATCTGTAGAACTAGCTGTTTTGATGTTTATCATGAGGTCCCTTACTCCCCAGCAGAAGCATGGATTTTGTATTAAATCAGACTGAAGTTAATTCTTATTGCGGTTGCAGCTCTGGACACTGCTGCTTCTAACATTAGCAAGAAGAAAGTTCTAAAAAAACTGGTATATATTTCACACCAATTGAAAGAAGATGAATTGCAAGTAGGAGTATATGCAGAAATAAAGAAGCAAATATTATTCAAATATTTTCTTATTTTGTAATCTACCTTTACCACATGTGTGTCCTATAATGTGGCAAATATCAGTAAGTTCAAGAACATTATACCAGATGCACACATCGAAAGACAGAACAGGCTTTGATTCTGGATGTGCATGCTTGCATGCATAAGATTTATTGCCTAGTCTGGGGGATACTGACACAGCCAGCTAGATATACCATGGCACAACAAACATTCATCGCCTAAACTGAGTTCCATTCAATATCCAGTGCTACTCATGGCTTAGACACATCACACTTATCACAAACACTTCTAAAGTTTATATATGCAATAGGGTAGGTGGAAGGAATACTTCCTATTCTCAGTAAGTATTTCACAGCCATGGACAATAGCAAGTTGAATCAACATGTGAAAACGAAAAGTTAGGTTGCTCATACCAAGCCAGATATCTGAACTGTTTATGGACAATAAAAGTGAGCAGAAAGAGACTGACAATGCGGCTGGAGAAGAGGATGGCAGTTATAAAGAGGTTCTAACTTAGTCACTGTTACAACAGAAGCACATGCCCTAGCAGTGGAGTTATACAGAATATTCCAGTGTTCATATGCCATATGGGCTCAGTTCACCCCATGTCTCTGAAGAAAACAATAAACAGGGTAGGACAGATCAACAAATACAACGGTCAAGAACCTCATGGTGGACAAACATCAAAGTGTAGCACACACCTATACAGGCAGCCCCACTGGTAAAAAGTAGAAAGAAGTGCAAACATAAATGACAGCTCTACTCCACTTAGCATTTTCTTATAACATTCATGGAAATTATCACACTGCTGTAAGTGAAAACTAACTGCTATTATCACTATTACATACACACTCTTCATGAGGAACCTTCTCCCGTAACTGACACGAAAGAAACCAGAATATTTGTATTCATGGCAAGAACAATATAAATGCATACTGCTTGCAAGACCAACTGACAAACTAGTGAGCAACAATGGACAAGTTTCACATGCCTTTTTATAGTGACATAATTAAACAAGACCTCCTTTCATGAAACTGAAGCCTCTAACCACAATGTCAGAAAAGACACTTCTAGAACACATATGCATGTATATTTTGACAATAAGACTACTTACTTACATTCTAAGATATGATGCAAATCTCAATTTTATTTCCTCAATAATTCCATTTCTTTTGCAGTTGTACCTTTCGTGGTTCAAATAATATGCACACCATTATTGAGCAAGCACTAAACTTTAAAAGCCCACCATGAAAATACCAAAGTGCATATGGAATTATTTCAATTTAAAGCACATTATTTAGAGGTACCTCCTTATAAAGTAAACTTTATGAGATTCAACAAGTTAAAGTACATGTACTCACTTGCTTACCCAAAAGTTCCATTCCACAAACCTTTCAATAACTCCAACTTTATGTAACTCTTAATTCAATCCAATACCCATCATTTATACTTAGAGTTACAGAGAGAGAGAGAGAGAGAGAGTGTGCGCATGTGTGTGCATGTGTCTGTATACCTTTAATCTTGTAATTGTCAACTGAGATCCTATGCAAGGGTAACTGTATTACAACCTCAAAAATAATTATGGATAAAGTCAGTAAGTCAACAGATGTGGCGTACATATTTTACGTACAATAATACAAATGTATTTGTTGAAAGTAAATGCATGAACAAGTTGATGCAGGTCACTCTTGACATAACTCAATGGTGCCTGTTTTTTGATTTACCACCATCCTCGATATACTGCCACAAAATGCACTGAACAAAGCATGGCATGGTATCAGGGTTTGACTGTGTATTCCAAACTTAATTCTACAGTTTACTCCTCAAGAACACAATGAACTTCAAGTCAAACTTCTGCAGCTACTCTGAGGCACCTGCAGAAAAATACAGAAACTGCACACCATACATGAGAGGATTAATTCCCAAACTATCTGCATAATATAAGGTATTAATTCTACGGTGCTGGAATTAAATGCCCAGTGGGAGCTGCAGAAAACCATAGTTTAAATGAGATCTGCATAAGTAAGGCCCCTGAAGGCTATCACTTTCACCTGATGCTCGGTGTTTCCAGCATTCCGCTGTGTGATGAGTATACCTGACATTACGCGCCAGAGGGTTAATTCAATTTCTGTTTCACTTTCCTTCATTTACACATTTATGGAAAACGAAACATTCAAAATATTTGTAACAAACAAATTTAAATTTTGAATTCTCACTAACAAATACAGTCACACAAAAACTTTTCATGTTACTCATTATGTTTCCAACTCAGGATCACAAAATGCTATGGACCTTTACTATACCAATCACCATAATTCATACGTGAAATGAAGAACAACTCATTAAGTCCTCCACTAATGCCAACAAAGCATTCATGGAATTATCACCTCCAGCCTGAATATCCACATCCTTCTTCTGCAACTCCCGCTGCTTCTCCAGTGCTGCCAACTTGCGCCTCTCTTCCTTCCGCTGAAGGAACTTCTCTCGCTCCAGCTTCTGCTGTTCAATCTTCTTGCGGTACTCTCGTGTCTCCTCATCTTCCTCTTCCTCAGGCTACCAACAGGAAACAAAGTGCTGCCAACCTCCATTTAACCATATTTCTATAAAAAGTGCATCATGAAACAACTGCAGAAAGCCAACATATCCAAATCTGAAAGATTATTACCTGTTTTTGTATACTTTTCTAACCCCTTACTGGTGCTGACATTCATTTCTAGATAAAATCATCAGCAGACATCCGATCTTAACACAGAAGCATTCTTTGAATTTTGTTTTACAATTGTCATAAATAAAATACCAACCAGGTGAATAATTACAGATCTTCATGAATCTACAATTGTGTTTTACAAACAGTCTTATCAATTTTGGGTCTAATTCCAAGTATACTTCTGTCTGTCCAGCGCATAAATTTATCTCACCCTGAATATACTCATCTCCAGTTTGTTCACACCAATGAAGATATGTCCTTGTTCAGAAGATATAAGCCAAACGGCATAAAAAACTTTCTTCCAGGAAGAGAGAATAAACAGAAAAATAGTGAAACCTGAGGTGTCAACCTGGAGGTGTATAAGTGCTTTGAATGTGAGGTAAAAGGTTTAAAACAAAGCTTGTTTTAAACTTCTTATGAACATTTACAATACTGACAGATGTGGTTCAAAATTAAAAAGACATCATAGCTCTCAAGTACAGGCAGTTCAGTGAAATATGAGATTAGAGGTTCTCATGATGATGAATACTGAGATTATGTTCTTCTGGAATGTGAAGCTGTGCAGTGTGGCAGACTGGTAGTAATGAACTACATGACCCTAGCAAAGCCCACAACTTCAAATGCATAACAACCATAACTTAATTTATATGGCACACTGTGACCATTAGTTTTCTCTTATTATTTTGGAATGATGTGACAGCAATGAAAATGACTGAGTAAAGTAAAAGGGACACTTGAGATTTTTTATTACATAAAGGAAATAATGTCAGGATGAGAGATGCATTAAAAAGCTCAGTGTTTGTGTGTGCAAGAAAATTAAAATAACAGCATCACAAGAGAGCTTTACCTGTTGCAACTGGGAGTTCATTTCAGGAGGTAGCATGTCCACAGTTTGAACCTCATGTAGGTTGCTCATATCTGGCATTCTCTGTAGCAATGGTCAAATACTACTATTAGTCGGGTACTTCTTTGACTTCAGAGAATCATAAGTAACACACAGATCAACAGGCCACAGAATGGTGACAACACTAACCATATCAAACCACAGAATGGTCAATAATACAGTTTTTTTTTTTTTTTTTGGAAAATTCCTAGATAAACAGGAAATATACCACATCACAGTTCTACAGACCAGAGAATGGTCACTAACATAATGCTCATGTTCAACCAAAGAGTGGCCATTATTATATGACTCATGTCACAACATAGAATGTTCAGCAACACCCTGCTCATACCTGACCACAGACAGAATGGTCATTAACAGACAACACAGCAGGTCAAAGAATGGTCATTAGAACACAGCCCATCACAGCAAAGAATGGACAGTAACACACAACTTACCAGACCACAAAATGTCCCATAACACAAGGCTCATCAGACCAAAGAATGGTCACTCATACATGGCTCATATCAGAGCACAGCATGGACAGCAACACACTACTCATATCAGACCATAGCATTCCACTCCCAAAACAATTACAACCCTGCAGTGATTAATACACTGAATAAAAATGAGCCTGATGTGCAGAGAGAGTGAAAGGCCAAAGAACTGCGTTGCAATTCTGACTCAACCTTTTGCAGGTAGTTTTAACTTTCTGGGCACTTAAATATGATTCCAAGTCCAAGAAGATCTTCAAGCTTTAATAAAAAAATTAAGTCAGTAAAACAGACAGCATGAATAGAACAAAGAAATACATACAAAATTTTGGCAAGGAACATCAGGAAACAAACATACTTAAAGGAGTAGAAGGGGTAAAACTGAAATGAGTAAGAAGGACACAGGCAGCAAAGATGTAACTCAGCCCTAACCAATGACTACAACAAATATGTGATTTGAGGTTACCATGGTGGTGAATAAGAAAAAGACTGTGATCTTCAGAAATGTCATGTCCACTGGCAGAATGTTATTACTGTCTTGGAGGTACATATATTCACAACCCAGAAGACCACAGTCTTAATCAACACAACTACAGAATGGTGCCACAACTTGCACACACTCTACAGAGATACATAAATTTCATTAACTTTTTTTTGCTCAAGCCATCAGCTTATTACAACACAAAATATGTGAACTGAATAAACAAACAGAAATACCTTTTTCCTTTTTGCTGTTGCATCAAAGCGAACTTGTTTGAACTGGGCATTTCCCCCAGCATTTGCTTCAAATGACGGCCGCTTTTTTGGTAATCGGTTTTGCTGGTGCACCACAGCACTGGGAAGCAGCCTTGGTCTGATCATATGCTGATGACGCGGAGCACTGATCTGCATTCCAGAAGAAAACCGAAGTGGTACCTGAGAAGGTCTGGCACCCTGGTTTGGATAGCCAGGGCCAACTGGATGGCTGTAAGGGACTGTGCTTGGACGACAAAACTTCACTGGACCAGGGCCACCAACTGGTGTTGGCAATCGATATATTCCCTAAACAGAACACTGTCTATGAACATGTTGCTGGCACCAAGCAGAGCACAGCTTTGCACACTGAAACATGGTATTAAAATCTTAAACCGGAGAAACTCCTGGCAGGAACAAATGACTTAATCCACCATATAAATAATGGTAACAAACAAGTAACCAAACAACAATCATGCCAACTTTGTAAACGAAACAAAAATCAAATATTACGAAGAGTAACAAAACAAGGAGTCAGCACTGGAACATCACACAGTTTCACACAATCACTCTGAGGGACCAGACAAAACATGTCCTTGACCTGAAGTATCTCTTCTTCAGGGGTTTAACACTGCATCTCTGATTATTTGCTCTCTGACATTTAAAGACAAAGCTGAGGTCTCATTTTTAAGGATAAAATACCCCAAGAGTATTGTTACAGGCTTTCACACCCAATTTCACAACATACACTACATACACCATCTGTTCTCGTGTACTGGGCTATAGTGTACACACACACTAAGTCTAGTACGCTCACAATGTATGTTAAAAGTTCAGTGTCCATATGTTACTGTGGTGATATAAAGTGCATACAGGTGAAGAATGTTTTATGACAGTTTTCTACTTATAAGAATGATAAACTCTTATGTATATGTGTGTGGCGTGTGCATGTATGTGAGCACATGAGTGTGTGTATCCATCTCTTCATACAAAAGAAATCACCTACAAGTGACAATACGCCTTGATGCCTGTATCATTATGTGGTGTTGAATAATGGCCCTGCCTTTAACCCTTGAAAGCACTGAGGTTACAATACATGTACCACCTGAATTACAATTAAACAGCAACTACTTCCCTACACAGCACCTTCATTATTGCATGAATCCCTGTTCGTGGTGCATGTGTCAACAGTTCTAAGTTGATGCATGTGCCACAAACAGGGACATGTACAAGAGTAAAGATTTTACAAAAACATAAAACCCCACATGTAAACAAAAATGTAAACAGAAGATAACACATTATGAATAGGATTTAAAAGAAAAACATTTTCATATACAGTGCCATGTCTAACAGATTACAAAACCAGATGTGTCAATACCCCACGGTGGCAATATGACCAAAACAGAAATTACACCCTTCATGTGTCTATATATACATATATTTAACAAGCACAGCTTAAAATAATTCACTGTTTTAGCTAACAAATTCTAGTCTAGTAATTTAAATCATAAAGTCATTTGGTGCTCATGTCATCATGATGATGACATGAATATGTCAAAATGTGTAGGAGTATAGATTATATAGACACTGTTGTGATATATACAAGGGTGAGTCAAATGAAAACCTTAAATAATTTTTATTTTTTATCATGGACAATATGGTGTGCTGATCCATGGCTCATATCCATATGTGTGGCTATTTCATTCATTGTTACGTGGCGATTTTCCTTCACAATGGCTTCAACTGCTGCAATGGCCTCTGGTGTCACTACTCGGTGTGCTTGATCAGGTCGAGGAGAGTCTGTTACAGAACTAATACTGTTCATGAACTTCCTAGGCCACACATACACTTGCTGTAGTGACAGACATGCATCACCATACTGAACTTCCATTCGTCAACAAATTTCAATGGGTTTCACCCCTTCACTACAAAAAATGGATGACAGAACGCTGTTCTTCTTTGGTGCATGTTTAAGTCAGGCCGCCATCTTTTCACTACTACAGTGCCATCATGTTGCATTCCTGAATCGTACTGCCACCTGTTAACCACTCTTCAAACCGTGAGTATCACTGCTGCCAACTTAGAAGACAATCAAGCTCTGTTTCGAATTTTTATTGCACTTTTTAGTTTTCATTTGACTCTCCCTCGTATCTTACGTTTTTTGGACCGTGCATCATTGTGATAGTTGAAGAATAAAAGACCAACTTGATGTCACTTGCTATTTTATTTCACTTCTTATGTGCTCAACATGTTTCGGACATTAATATATCCATCATCAGGAGCT
>Ga0136643_10010936_pt1 | contig 13432 bp, 7 predicted proteins | sample TergutLab28metaG_FD_96883 | JGI IMG/M metagenome (GOLD analysis project Ga0136643, IMG submission 96883) | Labiotermes labralis P1 segment gut microbial communities from Petit-Saut dam, French Guiana - Lab288 P1 (version 3) (version 3) | ecosystem: Host-associated > Arthropoda: Insects >...
TCCACATTCGTTGTATCTCTATACACAAACTCTTGTATTTTAACTTCTTTTCCGCTTCCTTTTGCACAACATTTCTGTCTGCGGGTATTGCCACATCTATAAGTGTGCATGTTTTCTCTTTTTTGTTTTTAATTATTGTATCTGCTCTATTTACTGTAACTTCTGTGTCTGTGTGTACTGCTTGATTCAACAACACTGTGACATCTCCCTCTTCATACAATGGCTTGGGCATGTGTGTGTATCATTTGTCTGTGGTTTCAATACCTAAGGCTTTGCATATTTAGTAGTTCAAATGTGTACGAACATTATCGTGTCTCATTAAATATTCGTTCTTCGCCAAAATGGGGCATCCCGAGGTTAAGTGGTCAATAGTTTCTTCATGCTGTTTATATAACTGGCATTTACTCTTAATTTCTTGCTTCAAAATTTTATTCTTAAAATAGTTTTTACTAATTTCTTGGTCTTGAGCTGCCACTATTTTACTTTATGTTTCTCCCTTGATGTCGCCAGATTTTAGCCAGCTTTTCATCTAGGTTACGTGACAATTGCCCATGCATCCTCTTCCCGTGCCATCTTTCTTTTGTTTTCTCCACTATACTCTCCTTCATTTTTCCTGCTTCTCTTTGTACTTCCGTCTTGAGGCATCTAGCTGTCTGTAACACTGTTGAGTCGATGTTATTATTATTATTATTATTATTATTGGAAGTTTCCTTCATATTATACTTCGAATTTGTGTTACAAAAATGGTTTCCATAAAATAAAACATTTATTTTGCCAAAAAACTGTTTTATTTTGCTGTTCTACATTTTTGGTCCAACTTCTCATCTTTTGGAACGTTAATATATAGAGTACGTGCATAAATACACGGAAATATAAATAGGTCCACACCTACCTACTTAAACAGAGCCCAGCGCATTCTCTAACATGTTCCTCGTTTGTAGTGAGTGTAACGCTACAGCAGAGGAGTGGAAAAAATCCCTCCCTCTCCCTTTTTTATCCCTGCACAGAAGACAAACTTCAATTTACATAATAAATTGCACGTTTGGAACACATTATGTAAGGGGAAAATTTTTATACGTAGTACAGGCCTATGTTTCTTTATCTCTCAAGTGCAGTAAAGGTTTTATCTTAGCGGTGACTTTAACTAACATGTATAGGCCCTTTTTTACTTTTTCGTCTATAACAAGCTTCAGAAAATGACCAAGCGAGACGAAACTTATATAATATATAAAATATGTAAATATATTATTAAAATGTTAGGATAATAACGGTTTCCAATATAAAACTACCTTTTAGCCAGTGATTTACCTGCATATTTATGGTGTAGACTATATGACAACGCCGCCAGTAACTCGAAATATACTGTAGGGCTATAGTACCGGAAACTGGAAGATAATGAACCGTAACGTGTGTCTAAGGTACATACCATAAGGTAATTTCAAATAGTAAGCTTTCATTTGTTACAAGCAAGTGACAACAACGGATGACTTCAGAATGAACAGTAGATCCATCTGAGATTCGATGCGAGTATCTCCCCAATATAAAATAGGCTTAGCTGCTTGAGATGAGGTTTTGGATGGGGCCGTATGAATTACTTTAAACATTCTGTGTCAAAATCGCACAGAATAATACTCAATTCACATGTTCCGTCTCTCACTGGAAGCAGCTCAAAATGTGTCAGACATCTGACCCTCTAGGTACGCATTACATCCTGTCAGCATCACACACAATTTGTGTCCTACATTTTAAATGCAGGATAACTTTACACGAAGAGAGAATTAAGCCATGTGGGTTTAATTACTATTTGGAACGATTTCAACCAATTCTCATGACGTATGTTGTATATATACAGTATATGTACATAACATCATAATGTACATAACACACAGCTAGCCACACTGTCATTCTGCCATCAGAAGCACTAATATATGTCGCAATTCATGAACACGCTTAAAGTGATGGAACGTATCTTCAGGCACGTTCCTCGATAAAGAGATTAGTAAATTCAACGTGAAAGGAATTCTGTTCAGAACGGAGAAAAACTAAGGCTTAGACCATAAACATGTGTGCAGGAATTGGGTGATAAGTTTACGGACATGGTAAATCGCATGTGTCCACGGAAAAGGCGAATCACGTGGTCCGTGCAAATGGCAAATCACATGTTCTGCGGAAATGGTAAAATATATGTTCCACGGAAATGGCGGATCACGTGTTCCGCGGAAATGCCGAAACACGTGTTCTGTGGAAATGGCAAGTCACATGTTCCGTGGAAATGGCATATCGCATGTTCCGTGGAAATGGCAAATCACATGTTCCGTGGAAATGACAAATCACGTGTTCCGTGGAAATGGCAAATCACATGTTCCGTGGAAATTACAAATCACATGTTCCTCGGAAATGACATTACGCCTTCTTTTGTATGTTTATCCGACAGTCATTTTTAAGACAATGCTTTGGAAAATATCTTGATATATTCACATGTTTATGCTTTATGTATGTATCTACGCTGTCGGTAGTTCAGACTAGGCGTCATCCAACAAGTGAACATAAAAGTTACAGAAGGGAGCTGTCGCGGCCTGCTCTGAGGTACCATCCTGAAATTTGCCTGGAGGTGCAGAGGAATACCACGACATTCTCCAAGGTAGGCGGCGCACGAGGTCCTGAATGATAACGTAAAGTGTTAGGATGTTCATAATTTAATGAAACCCAGTCCTTTTTTACGCCTTAGTGGCATTCCTGAAAGAGTGGGTGTAAATCAAGAAGACGGAAATCAAGAATTTTATTCCTTTTAGAAAGAAGGGCGTAGCGTAATGGAATGTAGCCACCCAAAGGACGTTAAACCAAAATGACAGAGGGAAAATCAAGAAGTAGCGTAAGTTGACTGGGGGTTTTCAACCACAAAGGGGTAAAATGAAAGATCCCAAAATAAGCACTGAATGTATTTCGTTTAGCATTTTTGTTGGATATGTGTTTGCGTATTGGTATGAATTTCAAGCTACTTCATTTGTCCATCACATAAAAAAGACTGTGAGCTTTGTACGGGACCTAAATACGTCATGACTGCTGCTCACATTACACAACTACACGAAACATAAGTTACAATTTGCAAGTAGATACCAAGATTTAAATCGGATATCAATACTACATGACTGCCGCAGATTGTTCACCCCAGCAGCTGGGAATCTGTCATGGTAATGTAGCAGCAACGAGTAGAAGGTCAAAAGTTCACAAATTCGAAATTACAGATGCTGTTTGTGCATTTAGAAGCACTCTAGCATGCCAAGCTTTGTATATACGGTCTATATTCGTTGGAAGTAATCGCTTTCCAAATTCCCTTTTAAGATTTCTTTCCGAAAGGACATCCTCTGCAAGGCTGCGTATGCCACTCTATATCCATCTGAAGACTCTTGTCGAATTAAAGGACACGCTTTACACTTTACAGCCCATTAGTTAGTACGTGTACAGACAGTAAGATCAAAATGGAATTATTTCTATCACAAGTTGCATTTACGAGTTCTCTATAATTCTCAAAACAATTATTATTTCCATATACAAAATTAAGTATTGTTCACAATACTGTAAAAACACTGAATCCTTGCGACGCATGAACTGAACTTTATGTACAAAAGAGATTTGTTTTTTCTCTTTACATGGTCCATTGCCAACATCTAATAAGCTGAGAATCAAAAGATATTAATATTTAATTAACACTGATTACTTTTTGTGATGAGTATTGCTCCAATATTTGTGTAACTTTCGAGAGTCTTATTATAGTCTATTCACACTGTAACCCTGCATGAAAGAATGAATAAAACGAGAAAATAATTCAGACCTGCACGCACACAATATTCTGGTGACAGTCTTCTGAACTTGTGCTTCTCATTCTGTACTGCATGCGAAATTAATCATATTTACGTATTTAGTGCTAAGAAATAAAAATCCTGGATATAACAGATTCATTTCTTTTCAACAGCTTTCAGTTTAATTGTTTTTTTAAACTACAACTTAAGTACTATAAGGTAGAGTTTCAGTGAGGTGGGCACTCGTGGCCACCTTACCTCTTACCTCCCTACTGTATACAGCCCACATAAATCGAGTATAGCTGCTTATTAACTTTTTTCATTTCTCAACCTGAAGATGGCCATTGTCAAGTGCCGAAACATGTAGTTGTTATTTATGCAGTAAATTCTATGCGTATCTCTACCATCAAATAAAGTTGTGTTACACAAGTCCATACACTCCAATCTAGTTTATTTATGATCACAACGGGGATGACGAACATTATGGCAGCCTAAGTCTACCGTGCAATATAGGTCTAAAATTCTTTCATAGATATTTTGTGTTAAATCCTCGTTGTAAACAACAAATTTACTTTAGTATGCGTAACGACTGCCTCCTCCATTGTTTTTCTTCAGTCAGGAAGGCCGGAGGCGACTATCACGCATGTGTAGATCAGGCAGTATTGAAGAGTCCAGGTAGAAACCCCTCAGGAAAAATGGCAGACTGAACGGCAATATTAACATTTATTTTAAGGAAATATTTTGGCAGAGGTGATCAGGAGTAAACAGGCTACTCAGCCTTCTATGCAAGGGTCACCGTGTGTTCTTTCACCGGGGGTAAAATGACCGGAGCGTGAATTTTACCACTCAGTTTTACCTAATAAAATTAAGAATGAGTGGATTTATATAGTATCTACTCCCCCTGCACGAATTCATAGCGTGGACAAGGACGGTTCTCCGGACACTGTCAGTAGCAGAGGATGTATGGCGTCAAACGACAATGTAATGACTGAATAATAAATTTGAAAAGACACAGAAGGAATCGGCGTGGCCTAATTCGATGTAGCGTTGTGACAATGTACTGCAGGGACTGGGGAAAAATCACAAAGAACGACAATCAATATATCTGTCCCAGCCTAAATTCGAAACGGGTACTTCTGCGTGTATTATAGTTAATAGGGTCTTAGACAACTGCTGTGCAACTAGAGGTGAAATGAACTGCTCAAAAATGATCTATATTATGGAGTCAAATTTGTCCAGCAAGCTATCCAGCTAAGTACTTTCCAGTTTTGGGATTAACTGAAATCATCCTTGTAAAGAAACCAGGGCCCGTTCCGCCCCCTCCCCCCCCCCGCCCTCCCAAGACATTCACGGACTTTTATGAAACCCAAAATTTCATTACCGTATATACAAGAACCCTCATTTTAGAAGTTTTCCAATTCAGGCTTATACTTCGGAAAATTTAATAAAGTGTAACACAGCTTGTTTTCAGCCAAAGCAGCTCTGTACATTACCTCACCACTTCTAACAATTACTACCTCTATTTCAGAGTCATTTCGTTCGATTCAGTGCGGAGGTACAGAATGGTCAAGATTTTTCACGAAAGACAGGAACATGCACCGGGCCGTTCGTATCTTCTGTCAGCTGAAGGCTACTTATTCACCCGAGATTAAAGCTGGGCCCAAGTGCAGCGCACATCGGTTCACACCGTGTTCCGGCAACTCCAGCACCACAGACCGCCGTCCCTGATACGGAATTCTCCCGGGATAAGTGGATTCAAATGGAATGAACAGGCTCTCCGTCCTTCATTAATTAAAACATTCCACTTTGACCAGGCCCATTTGTTTCTTACTTTCACTTTACAACATGCTAAGTTTATTGCGATTCGAAGTTAAGTTCATTTTCATTAATTAAACAGCGTAATTTCCTTGTTTGTATTTAATTTCTTAATGTAAGGTGGCTATTGAATTTTATCAGTCCTACATGCATCGTATTTGAAAAATCTCTACTTATGAAACTGCAGTCTGTTTTCGTGTCATTAAATATAAGAATTTCTGACACGTGTTTGTTACACCTAACATGACTGTTACTGTGGATAAAGTGTTAAGTCATAATTGATTTGTAAACACACCTTTTCGTTATGGATTTTTCCCTCGTCAGATGTGAGACATGGGGCTCTAATCAGTAGGAAATATTCATCGATCGACCATCTCCAAAACCATAGCCAGGTTTACTCTGGTTATCACGATACATTTGCGCATTCCTACCATCCCTCTCAGTAAACACTGATACGTACCTAAAACAGGTTTTTTCGTCGACATCATTCAGCACTCTCAAACCGCAGCTTTTGGGCAACATGTTACCCTCAACAGAGTGTTATGTTGCCCGTGAACAATTATGAAATGATATAAAATGTTTTAACCCTTTCCCTGATAAAGAAGAGATAGAAAGCCGAAGCACATTTGAGAGGTCATTAGCTGTCTTACTTAAGGGGTCATAAGTTATGACATAAATTCCTATTGTAAAACGTGCAAAAAATAGTGTCTTCCTTTACTAGGTTGTGTATTACATTTTAAATAAATGTTTTTATTATTATCAGCCTAATTTTCTTGAATATGAATAGCACACAGGTTAAACTATACATATGAATATACTATTACACATTCATTCTCACTCTCAGTACCCGGTAGACACTAAAAATTATAGTAATATTTGTTCCACATCAGACCAACCGTGGCTACCGTATGTATTACCAGGAATATAATATAATTTTTGTAATATATCTAGGTGTCTTCTGGCAGGTTCGCTGTAGTCAAGGGAAAAAACGAAATTTACGTTCTTAAACATTCTTTATTAGAACATTTTAATTAACACTTTATCAACAAATATGATGACACATGTAAGTGAAAGCCGTCCGCAAAATAGTGAAAAGCGACTATTAGATTTACAATCTAGGAAGTGTGTCATCCCCGTTGTGTGTGTGAAAATTAGAAAGGGTATATAGTCAAACACAACTATGTCAATTAAGGTGTATTTAATGGCTATACTGGACAACTACACGTTTCGGCCTTTACTGGCCATCTGTTTCTTGAAGATAACCTGAAGATGGCCAGTAAAGGCCGAAACATGTAGTTGTCTAGTATAGCCATTAAATATATCTTATTTGACATAGTTGTGTTTGACTACATACCCTTTCCAATAGATTCGTAATGTTTGTCAGTCTGTGCGGATCAAACAACTCGACTTCCACCTTACGGATTTTCATAAAATTTTATATTTGAGTATTATTCGCAAAACTGTTGAGAAAATTCAAGTTTCATTAAAATCGGACAAGAATAACGGAAACTTGACATGAAGAACTTTGTACATTTTTATCATATCTCGCTCATTTCTTCTTAGAATGAGAAATGTTTCAGACAAAAATTGTAGGGAAAATAAATAAATACATTTTGTGTTCAGTAACGTTCTTTCGAAAATCGTGCCTTTTATCAGATGATACGGTAAAATATTGTAGCGTGAGGCAGGCCACAGATGACAAAATGGAGCATGCTCATTGCATGCTGGATAACAAGGGCTACACACACACACACTCACAGTATGTAATACTTATTGGTTTCCACTGCAACAATGGTTGTACGAACGGGTCTGACCGTTACGTTCATACGTACATAGCGACATTAACTGAAGCAGACATGTCTGCATTGATTTTTCTCCACGAAACACAGGAAACAAAGCGGAATTTGTGATGCTTACAAAACGAATGTCAGCACTGGGAAATGTTGCGTTTCTTCTTTCTAACAATCTAAAGAAACCACATGAAGCCACATGTACATTAAAATTTAATCGACATCAACAATGTTAAACATTTCCTCCTTTATACGACGAATATTGGCTTTAATTTGCCTTATCTTTCCTTTCCAAAGTGTATAAATATTTACAGACTCTTTCAAAGCCTTTCTTAATTGTCCAGGTAGTGTGCATGTGAGGTGTTATGGAAAAATTACAAGTTGCGAGAAAAAAGTAATGTCTCCTATATTTTTCTTAGAAGCATAATTACCATTATACTGAAATTTGCATATCGTGGGTGCATCCCTTACAAAGTTCAGATTATTTTTCCGTATATTCTGGTTCATTATCAACATACTTTTACCACCATTGTTTGAGATGCTCTATGCAGGACGCCCAAAAACTCTATGCTGAAGCGTCGAAGCTCTACTCGCACGCTCTTTGAGGAGGTCGTCATCCGCAAAACGACACCCTCGGAGTGTAACCTTCAGGACGCCAAAAAGATCTTAGTCGAGGTGCGCTAAATCGGGAGTATAGGGAGGATGAAGGCTGATTCATCTTCCTGTTTGGCCGAAAACTTTGAATTATTTGTTTTAAATTTGTCATGTCTGCGTACATGGCTTTGAATTTGTTTCAGCACCTCTCTTCAAGAATTCCACTAACAAGAAACCTTCACTGTCCCAGAAGACGCTGGCCATGATATTAGACGTAGAGGACTGCACCTTGCAATTTTTCCCCTCGTCCTCCCAACAATTCCGAATTAGTACCCCCCGATTTTCATCTTTTTTGTCCCCTGAAGAATGAGCTCCGAGGACGCCGCTTGCGGACGAAGACAAGGTGAAACACAGCCGTTGTAAGGAACCCCGACGCTTCGGCAAAGAGTTTTGCACGACCGGCATAAAGCGACTTACGCGAAGGTGGAAAAAGTGTGTTCATATTGATGGAGAATTTGTTGACAAATTACGTCAACGGTGTACAGAATGTACCCACAATGTATGTACATGTAATTATAATTTTAATTAGAGTCCCTGAAAAAATAGGATGCAATAAATTTTTAAGGAACTTCGTACTTTCCGGGTAATTCCAAATTGCTATAATCTTGCGGTATAAAAAATTAGACCATTAACACTTAACTTTTTTGAGGGTAAAATTTCATTATGACGTTCTGGCATATAAGTATTTTTGAATAAATAACTTTCAATGGAATTAGGTTTGACAAAAATTTCTTGGTAATATCTTCGGCGTAAATTCATAACAAAAACAGTTTGTCTGCAAAGAAATCAAATTACTATCAACCTAAAGCTACAATCCTTCTCTTTTGGTTCCCTGTCATTTACTGGCATTCAACGAAAAAAATAATAACATAACTATAGGCACAGTATAGAACACATTGCAAAAACTTTGGGCTGAAACGTTACAATGTTAATTGTGCTGTTACGTGTAACTTTCCCTAATATAAATTTTATAACACCTCCACTACTTGACTAGTCATTCAGAACCAAATTTGTGAAACAGAGCTTGAACACTGGTAACAACACATGCAAAACTTGAGCGTAAAATACAGAATAACACATTTTAGAGCATAACTGTATTTCTTTAATGAGATTTGCTGAATCGTCAACCCCTGTAAAATTTTTCAGTTCGTATGCGGAGTGATGTGGGGGTGTCACAAAAATTTGTTCAGAGCCCAGTAATTTCATTAGCGTAATTATTCCTTTGGGGCACATACAAAGATAAAAATGATGTAAAAAATTGCTTGAAAGTCGTGAATATACCATTCGAGGCATCAGAGTTGGAGAATCGAAGTTTGCAAAAATATGGGTCTCACTAAAACTTTCATTTCATATTCTCTGCCACTGTAATGAACAAGAGTCGAAATGTGCAGTCAAGCAAGAACAAACACGTTTTCCAAAGGTATATTTTACAATTTTACCTCCTTCATTGCTATGACAATGATACCGCTATTGGTAAAACACACGTTACATATTTATAGGCTGCAGTTCTATCTCGCGTCTTATGCTGTTTGTTGCGTGGCATGAGGAAACTACTGTCTTCCAACATTCAAATACTGATATCGTGGGTTCGAATTGTACTCGAAGAGTGGATGTATATCTACATTTCTTCTGTGTGATGTCCTGTGTAAGATAGTTCTTACGATGGGCCCATTCCCTCTCTTGGGTGATTAAATGATCCCTTCCTTAGACGTTTATTTGCGGCAGTAGTAGATCAGACGGCAGAATTCTGCCACAATAGCTGCATACACGCAACACTGAGCTATCGTAATACTAGGGAAAATCAGAGGTTGCTTCTGTATTACAAAGTCTACATTCTATACCGAATACTAATACACATCTGTCGTCACAAGGGAGACAAGGAATAGTCTATATAGACTTAATAGCGCCACCCGTTACTCGGTTCACACGACAAATAATGTTGAAAAAATTAATCAGAAATCTGTGCATAGCGACTAATAATACTGCTTGTGACTAGAAAAAATTTTTAATATTTAATTTGTTTTAACACATAATAACTAGTGTTATATTGTTGCTTCAATGTTAAATTTTAATCTTATTACAATTGTCCACAAAAATTACCAATATTTCATATCACAAGTAACAAAACTTAAGATTGTTAACAGATTTTGACATTGGTGTAAATGGGTTCCCATACAATTTGAAATGAATGTACACTGCATGTAACCGGTCTTTTAAGTTTTATGTAGCGATGGCCTGATGATGGTCGAAATGACCGAAACTTGTTGCCACTAATGGAAAAATAAAACCCTCTTGTGTTAAAAATGAAATTATATAAATTTATTACTGTATTTCAAATCTACAACAAAACGGAATATTCTCTAAAATAATAATTAGAAAATGTAATAAGTAGTGTTATACGTTGGTCCGCTATATATATATATATATATATACATTTTCCGCTATCTCTCATACTGTCAATCTCCTGTTATTGCGAAAGATTGTTCTAACTTTAGCAATCATTTCCTCGTTTCTCGATGTTGACGGTCGTCCCGAACGGGGGTCGCTTTCAACGGAGGTTCTACCCTCTTTAAATCGACGGAACCAGTGAAACACTTGTGTACGGCCCATTGCATTTACACCGTATGCTTGCTGCAATAATTGATACGTTTCCGTTGCGGGTTTTCCGATTTTGAAACAAAACTTGATGCAAATGCATTGTTCGGTACTTTCGCACATCGTAAAAATCGCTAGGACATAAACGCACGTGTTACTTCCGCGACATACTACATCCAACTGAGCAAACGCAGCCACTTGCAACTTGTGTCACGAGTTGCTAAGACATGTACGAACATGTCAAGACTGGTTGCAAACACGTCTCACCCAGTGAACAACCACTACAATTCCAGTCCGGCTACTATTTTGAACAAACCTCGTAGTTTGTTTTAGTGTTCAAGGCCTCATATTCTTGATATATCATATACTTAAAGGCTGTATGTAGTCACTGCAAGGCTTATTGCTATACTTTCACTAGTTACTGACTACTCTGCCATAAACATCACCCCATTTTTAAGTAAACTGGCAGCACTGTGTGACTGATTACACTAAAATTCATATTTTATTGACATTCAAAGCTTGATAGACGTCACAGAAACGGCTTGCCTTTTAAGGTGGTGATGTCTGCCCCACCCACCTGAAGAATGTCTAAGATAAGTGATCCAGAGCGGTGACATAGCATTAAATATTATTTGCAAAAACATTAAGACAGGAAATTTTGCATTCAATGAACACATTACAAAAACAGATGAACGATCGCATTGGCTGAGGTGGTAACTCTTTTGACTTGATGTGGAAAGTGTTTGGTTCGAACGTCGACCGAGCATTGACTGCTACTGGAAAAAGTAACTAGATGGTCGCCCCCGTCCTCCTCCGTATCATGTTTATTATCAGAGTTACTCCCAGATCTCAGGGGCCAAGAATGCTGTCTTCTGTTACAAGAGCGAAATCCAGTCCGAAACAGCCCACAACAAATTGCATTCAGTACGCTTGGGGCCCCCTAACTCACGAAGCCCTTCGTGCCGCGGGGTCTGCAGGGGTCTTACATACGCCACTGGTTCTGGGAATCACAAGTATCGTTTTATGACCAAAACGCGTTTCGTCCCCATGGTTACCGTGGAAATGCACTCATCATTACGACCCCCAGTGCTTTTCTTATGCGGGAAAGATTTTTGCGAGCTTTCGTTCAAAACAGGCAAATTGTATACGTGCTCTTAGGCGCTGTGAATGTATGAAGCAAATATCCAGTCGCCAGTACAACTCGGTCGTTGTAACTAAACTGAACTGAACTAAGCGTAACTTGTGATGTGCTAGCGAAACTGTTACGTTATTTGTTCGGGAACATAGCATATCTGGATATTCTTTTTGATTCTGCTGTTACACCCTACCTGTAACAACGCACCACGCCAATGGGCACCATTCCAGGGCGTCGTATGTTGCACTGTTCGGAATTTGTTACACGGTATAGGCTGAACGGTCATGAAATGGACTTGAAAATAGGTACATGATGTACTTTTTGTCAATACTGTGTCTGGACCCCTGTCAATAGAATGGGAAGTATCGGTGATGTCATTGCTTCTACGGTCTACAATGGCCGGATAATCTGTATCATATCAGTGGCTTATTTTAGACCAGTAGAAACAAATATATCCGTCCATTTCCTAAGTTTAAAGATAAGTAGTGCACTATTTAATAAACAAAGAAACCAGGTCCAAGAATAACACAAAGGGAGCGTTCGTTACGTACAGAACAGATAAATTAATTGAATATTGCGTAATGAACTTATGATCTGTACCCCTCACCAAATATTATTCGGGTGATGGAAGACGTAGGAGTGTAAGGAGGGATGATATTAAAATGGATCTTCAAGAAGTGGGATTACGGGGCATGGACTGGATTTGATCTGGCTGAGGATAGAGACAGGTGGCGGGCTCTTGTGAATGCGGTAATGACTTTCGGAGTTCTATAAAATGCGGTTAATTTCGTGACTGAGGACCTGTTCCACGTAGTCAGTTTGTAAGTTGGTTGGTTGGTAGGTTCAAATCGAACTAATTTCATCGCAGTCAGTCAAGTTTCTACGATAATGAAACACCTGTCAGTTACACGATAATTTTCTTCCATGCATGACTGCTTGAAATAAAGACCTGTCTTTCAGCACGATCTTTTTATTCGCACTTCTAATTAAACTCCAATGGCAGCCTGCCTGCCTCTTACCGCTGTGTGTGCTGCTAGACGCTGCATCATGCCACTGCTACTTTCGACGGTGATGCGATTAATATGAATGACGTAACTCGAAGTTGCCTGAAAGTGTACCAAAATATATGGGATGAGGGAATGCGGCGTGGTGGACCAGACCTATGGCCCGCTGTTTATATGACTGCCATGTTCATGACACATAACTAGGATGACGTCATGTTATAACGTTGTGCAATATTGTGCAAGTAGCCACAGATAGGTTCCACGTTTATTCCCATGGTGTCGTGGTGCTTGTAAGAAAAACCTGCACACGAGAGTGACCCGCAGGGAGCGAGGAATAGCAAACAAGAGGGTTAGCTAACTTCAACCCCCAGTAGGCTTACATAATTCGTAAGGACACGCCCGAGGGCCGCACTGGTGCACACACACATATCGAAAAGAGATGCTGGTTGACTGATGCCATAAAAGTAAGTTCTAAAACAGTATCTGCGCATAGGCGAACTTGGCTAATAACATGGGGGGGGGGGGGGGAAGAAAAAAAAACACTCCAAGTTATAGGAAAAAATAAAGAAGAAGCAGAATACAAAAGAGGGGAAAAGGAGGGTAAAACAAACAAAAAAAAAAAAAAAACCACCTAAAACA
>Ga0136643_10010940_pt1 | contig 13427 bp, 13 predicted proteins | sample TergutLab28metaG_FD_96883 | JGI IMG/M metagenome (GOLD analysis project Ga0136643, IMG submission 96883) | Labiotermes labralis P1 segment gut microbial communities from Petit-Saut dam, French Guiana - Lab288 P1 (version 3) (version 3) | ecosystem: Host-associated > Arthropoda: Insects >...
GGGCAATCTATTTACGTGTTGTATCCAGCTTCTCTTGTATTCCAGTAATTTGTCCAAAATTGGTGTTATTTTTTAACTCCTTTGCAATTTGTGCATTTGACAACATCATTAAATAACACACTTAAGAAATGCCACTAATGAGTATCATTGAACTGACACAGTATACTGGGAAAGGCACTCATTAAGAATTTTAATGTAACAGAGCTACTGCAAATGAGTAAAGTTGTGTGCCTGAAGTACATTGAAGTGTGGAGGTGTTAGTAATAATAATGGCACAGATAGAGACTTGTATGGCACTTTGAGTGGTCACTGCCCTCTTTGTAGTACGAACATTAAGACTGCTTTGAATTTATCTCCTGTCTCTTTTGTACTTTTTTAATGCACTTTGTTCATCCAGTGGCAGTGCAGTAGAGTTGGAGGGTGGAGTAATGAATAAGAATAATTTAATTTAGGGCAATTGGTACAGTTTCCTTTGTTTTTATGTTCCAGAATGCCTTTGCTGAGTTGCAGCGTAGTGAAACTTATGCTATCATGGCTGATACTGGAGCAAGACTGTGTGCATTAGCACAGTGTGCCACAGGAATTGCCCAATGCCCTCCGGCACGATATTTTCAGGGTGCAACAGCAGAGATACGGAACTTTGTAAAAGATACTCATTTGAGTATTGAAGAAGCAATGCTATTGCTGGAGTCTTCTGAAAGAGAGACCAAAAAGAAACCAGATATTACCACTGATGAGGCTCTGACAGGTAGGTTATTAAATTTTTTTTTTTTTGCCATAGTGTAGGCCCCTCTGTGACATTTCAGTGCCACATTCTTTACATCTTGGAAACGTGGGTAGCCATTCTGACTGTGGTTTGTCTGATTTTCCTCATTCTACCAGTTTCGTATGGTTTTCTCAGACTAGTCCATAACCATTTCCCCAATTCTTTCCAGTTCATTACAGTGTTTCTTGGATGAGAAATTTTGAGATACACAGTTTTCCTGTGTAAGAACTCCCTTTCTGATGTCCTGCCGAAAGTCTGCAGGAATACTCTTTTCATGTAAAAAGCTTTCAAGCTTTTGCAGTCCATTTTCTTAAGATTTTTATTCCATAATTTTGCATTTAATGCTTGTAAAGGCATTATTTACAATGATCATACTGTTTTTTATTTGATAATTGATTGTGGACCAATTTTCATCACTCACTTGTTCTGTCAGTTGTTTGTATCTGGTTCCACCGTTGTCATTTGTTTATTACTCATTGAAATGTTAAGAGATTTTGCAAGATTTTAACTTGTAGGCATAGTTTTGAAGATTTTTTTTTGCAGTGTATAATGTGCAATGGCAGTAGTAATGGTGGTGGTGGCGGCAACTGTGGTGACGGTGGTGGTGGTTGTAGTGGTAGTGGCATCGGTGGTGGCAGTTGTGGCGACTGCAGCAGCATAAGCGGTAAATGCTTGGGCATATGGCAGAATTCCATTTGCCCTACAATCATGTGCTGTGACTTAATGACCTATGTAACGAGAGCCCTTGAAGTGGTTCCCCGGTAATGAAGATGAAGGAAGGTCCACTTGTGCCAAAAACACATGACCCTGGAATTGTGTTTTTAGCTATCATTGTACAAGAATTTGGTTCACCACATGAAACATTACTTATTAACACATACAACTTTTATTTTGTTATTGGGATGCATTAACCTTTTGGTGCCGGAATTAATTTTTTAATTTTAGCACACCCTGTATATAAAATGTGAATAATACAGGAACTAAATAAGTTAGAATTATGAAACAAACTGCATTTTGAAGAGAAAAAAACGGAGAGTATATACCATGTTTAAAATAGTCAGTACCTGTATTTGTTGAATAAATATATAAAATGCAACTTTAGAGGTTAGCCATGCGGTACGACCACTATAGTTGACATTAGGTGTCCAAAGGTTAATTATTGTCATCTAGGAACAGAGACTGTAAATCTTCTCATTCTGCTGGGCATGTTACCATATTTTAGCATGAAGGCAACTGGATTGGTACTAAATGAGATAGGCAGTGTGTATATAACATAACATAGTGTTATGTTTGTGTAAACGTTGTTTTCTCTAATAGGTGCTTCATGCTATTTATGCAATTGTACTCAAAAGGAAGCTGGAATGCAGGTGCCCACCTTTGTAATAATGAGACATCCACCAAAGAAATGTTTAATACACATGAATGAATATTCCAGACTCTGCACAGTGATAGCTTTGCAGAAATAAATTGCAACTGCATTGAATGAATGGTGAGGCTAGTCAGTCATACAAAATAGCAGAGAACTAAGTGGCAGCTATGTGTTCTGGAATTGGGTGCAGGTTTAGATGCGTGTACTTGTTCACAGTTTACTTAAGTATGCCCTTCTGTAGCTCAGACTGTGGTGTCAGTTGGTAAGATGATGAATATTTAATTGGAAAAAATGGGAAATGGAGGAGTGGTTACATAATGTGGGGTGAAGCCCTGATATTTTCATGGAAGGGCTGAGAACCATAACAGGCCTCAGTAAGGATAGCCAGTCTTGGGACTGAAATTTGAACATGGGAACTCCAAAATATGAAGCAGTAGTTACACCCACTAAACTGCAATGCTCAATGTGTATTCTTTAGTAATTAGGCTTCTGTAAGAGTTTGATGATCCATTCAGTCATTGACACTGTCATGAAATAACTGTGAGACGATAAATAATGCTGTTCATTCCAAGATTTGTGGCTCTTGAAGTGGTGTTGTTGAACATATGAAAGTTGTGTACAGTATAAAGCATTTTCATTGGGCGAGTAGTTCAAACTTTCCCAACAATACAGAACCACATTGAGGAAGACTGTACCTTGAGTTCATAATTATTCATTGTATTTAATTAAGCCACTTCCATGTTACAGATGTATGTAAAATTCCTTTGACATATTAATAATTGTCCAACTAGATGCAACACAAAGCAGTCTATTTATTATTCTGCAAGTTCAGTCTACATGTTTTGGGTGTCAACCACACCCATCATGAGTACACAAAACTGTAACTACAGCCTCTGGTACTGGTCATATTTTTTGTGCAGCTACCTCCCTCCAACGTCAGTCACTGCTGCATTCTCATTTATCCAAAAGTAACTTGCCATGGAAAGGGCTAAAAAAGACTGAATAGAAATATGATTTTATTTGGTTTGTTTCAGCCGTAAAAGTTCCCTTGTTGGTGGAAGAAATGCGGGCACCGTCTGTTGGCATCACTTGGCTCAAATATTTGGAGAATAAGCGAATGCACTTACTTCAGTTGGTTTCTGCTGAACAATTCAAAGTTACACAGTCATACATAAAGAGCAATTTTGTGCACCCAGTTGAACTGTTTCCTCTGCATGATATCTTGGAACACAGGTACTGCAGGCTAAGATAGTTAGGGTTTAGAAGTTGCCAGAATAGGGCAGAAAGTTTTAGTGTTTCAAATTTTTTGCAGTTTTGAAACTCTGTTTTTCAGGGTTTCTTTGTTTGTACTCGTGTAGGTTATGCCTTTTACTTTAAAGTTTCACCTCGACAGTTAATAATTTTAATTCATTGTAATTAAAGTAGTTTAAAATGTTTTGATGTTGCATAATGGCATTGATAAGAAGGTACTAAAACACTGACAGACACACTGGTGATGACTGTATGTAGGTTAAAGTGTGTGTGTCAAGAACTCTTGTGTTGACTGAAGTGCAGTAGAAGTTACCTGGTTTTATAAAACAGTGAATAGTGTACATTCTCTACCTTATACACACATAAGTGAAAGCATTACTGCATTCAGCATTGAAATCTGATGTGTGTATTTGTGTATGTAGACTGGTGGAAGAAATGGCAGCCATGCAGAAATGTCTGGAACTGGGTGGTCTGTATTATGGACCAGCGTATGGTCTATGTAGACTTTTAGCTCATCGGTTCACATGGATACAGCAGAGCTTCTTAAAGTGGAAGAAAGGGAAACATTCATTGGAGGCTCCATCGCTACCACTTGACACGAAGGACCTGCATTTTACAGCTGTACACATTCGTATCCGTATGGTGGCTGCTCTTATACCCCTTCAAGCGCTTTTCCTCACATACATCTCTGAGTATCAGACAACTCATCCCATAAGTGAGGTATGACTGATTATATCTAGACCTCAGAAAAGTCACTTGCTCCTTTTTGGCAAGTGAAAAATCACTTACTCCCCCTGGGTGTCCCCCCCCCCCTGCATGTTTTGGATATGCATGGCATAAATTTTCATTGTATATGTTCACTGTTGATAAGTAGGCTGATGCAGAGCAATTAGAATACTCTGTCTGGCGAGTAAAGCAGTTGTCTGACTGGTAAACTGATCCCTCATTTTAACTTCCATTGACACCTCAGTTTCACACTGATAACCAGTGGGATTATGCCTCTGAAGGTAAATCTGCATCAGCTGAAATTTTTTTTTAGACACTGGCAGTTCACCTTTCAAAATATTTTTTTCTGGAGGTAAACATGGTGGTAGCCAAATGAGCAGTATGTGAACATGCATGACTGAATTAGTATGAGTCTAGTCCTCTTGTCATTGCCCACACATGGCACACTTACATGAAGCAAAATTCATGCATGTATGTGGCTCTACTTGTCATTCAGTGAAAAGATGTTCTAACCAAGACTATTTACTGTCCCATAACTCTGTACAGTGGGATATACCAATTAAAAACTCAAAGAATTAATTTTTGCAATTACAAATTACTAGTCCACTCCATAAAAATAAGTTCAGTTTATGTGAATAATATGTTTTTATTAGATTAGGGTAGCATAGTAGATATAGTTAGACTGCAGGATGGACAGCATAGGGTTTGAACCCTGTTAGGAGCAGAAGATTCTTTGTTTCCGACAATCATTCAGAGTGGCTGTTACAGCCCACCCCACCTATTTAACAGGTACTGCAGGTGGGGGGTGGGGGGGTACAGTGGCTGGGGTGTGACGTTCACCACTCATTGCTATCTAGTGCTGAGCTTACGATTGAGTGGAGCTATATATACTCCCCTGTATGCCTTGATGCTGTGGACAGGGAGAACTTTTATCACACTCCTGCTGAAGTTGTTTCTCCCTTGTGAGCCAACTTCTGTTTCTTTTCTCATAATGTTTGTATGCTATATACCTGTTGTCACAAACTGCTGATCTTGTCACATGTGAACTTGTTAACTGCTTCCTGTGTAAAAATCTTTCAGGTTAACTGTACCAGTTTGCATCAGTAGTTGCTTGCATGCCACTTGCAGCTGTACCATCTTTAGTGAACTGCTTGAGAGTGCTTGAGCCTGTCAGAGGTTCTTACAGGTGTGTCTGAGCGCTTCTGCAGTGGAATAACTGTCACGTGTCAGTGCTCGTTAATAGATATGGGACATGCCATATATGAAATTCTCTTTTAACCAGTGTCACTTTGGAATATGCCACTTGTTTGTTTCTACTGTCTTATGACTGTTTGAAATGAGTGTGTGGTTTCAGATAACAGCGGCAATGTTTTATGAGTGGACAGATACAGCACGTGTGTGGTGTGTGCAGGACGAGTGCAACAATTTGGGCAACTCCCTCAGAGAATATATTCAAGTCTTGAAAGAAATGGGTTTCAAATATATTGAGAAAATGTTGGCTCACTGTACTGAAGGTGAGTATTCAGAAATAAGGACGTCTGATGTTTTACATTCGATACAGAAATAAGGGCTGTCTGGTTTTGGATGTAAAATCAAAGAAATAAACCTTGGTGGTACTGTAGTAGATAGAGGTACCGTGCATTTTGGTAGATACTTATGTTTCATTGGAACCTTCTATATCCGTCTCCTACCCAGAAGATGGAGACATCTAGTACCCCCAAAATGGTGCCACCCAAACTGCAGGAAATCGCTTCCAAGAAGACTATAATACTCACACACACACACACAGTTGCATTAACCTAATATTCCACACATAAGAGAGATGTTGAGTAGAGTCTTGGCAGATATCTGCATTTCTGTATGTTATTGGAGGTTACTGTGTTGGTGAATATGAAGACTGTGATTTGCTGTGATGTGATGCTGTTCAAGTTTTGTAGAAGGTTGTGTTTCAGAGGAACATAGTGCTTTGTCTTCAGGGAGGAAATGGAGACAACATTTGAGTCTAAATTCATTCAGTCATTCAGGGAGGAAATGGAGCCAACATTTGAGGCTAAATTCATTCAGTCATTCAGGGAGGAAATGGAGACAACATTTGAGGCTAAATTCATTCAGTCATTCAGGGAGGAAATGGAGACAACATTTGAGACTAAATTCATTCAGTCATTACTTCATCTGGCTTGCAGCAGGTCTAGAGTCTCTTCCAAATCAAGTTCACCACAGAGTGCAATGTAGTGCTTCCTCTTCAAAGTTCCACTATCTTCTCTTTTCCTCAAGGTCATCCAGTAGCTGCTTAAGTCTCCTTTCTTGTCTTCATGTCCCTTCTGTCTTGCCGTCCATGAAGTTCCTGTGCACTATGTGACCAATCCAGTTAGCCTTTCTTTGTTTCACTGTAATAAGAATGTTTATGTCCTCCTTGACTCTGTGTAATACTTCATCATTTTTTGACAATTGAAGACAAAATCCTGTTTGCTTTTCTTACAGTATGCTGATTATTATTATTATTATCATCATCATCATCATCATCATACATATTTCCTCACCATGTCCCAAAAATAGTAGTTTTTTGTGCTGCCGCTCATGTCTGTCATGAAACTTGGTTCACTGTTGGCTGTGTTGGTGGTTGTACTCTGCATTGTGATTTGATGAGCTTTTCACACACGCTCATAACGATCCATGGACTGCCACTGAGAGTGGCTGTTGTACTAAGCACTGTGCACTGTGATATGATTAAGTTCTTGAAATTTTTATTGGTAATCATAGAACATTAAGCTTTTGACTGGTATATTAGTAAGCTTTTGGTAAATTCCTACTCACGTTGCTGTTAATTGTTATTCAAACTGGTATCGAAATCTGTTTTTGCAATAATAAGTGTCATATAAACTATAACATTAAGTGTCTTTATCATTGCACCGTGCATTTTGTAGTCATTTTAATTAGCACACCGTCTAATACACATACATAATTTTTTTTAATGCAAGAAATTTTATGTATGTGCATTAGTTGGTGTGCTAATTAAATGAATAAAAGTAAGGTCATGTAGAAGAAATGACTTCTGTGTTATGTATACTGTGATTGAAGTGACATGTTGAGGAAGACATATAAGGGTCACAGTTGCATGTTTATGTAATATAATTGCCAAATTACTTGTATACAATATCTTCGTTCACACTTTTTCCAAAACATAGCAGAGTATTTCATATGTGTACAGTGTTTGGACAAGAGCGATGTTTGAATTGGAATACATTACTACCACTATTAATTTTTCATTCCAATGTTGTGATATGCTTTAATAAACATGTTGTTTTTCCAGTTTGGGTTGTGGGCCCATTCTGTGCAGATCCAGAAGCTTGTGTGGTGCTTGGAAGTATGGAACATGGTCAGCTAATTGTGTCAACATTCACACAGCTTTTCCTCATGTGTGCTTTTGCTCTGCTTATACAGAAACCAGGAATTATCTGGGAGAAAACATGTAAACTGGAAGACAAGCTTGTAAGTGAATTTTTAAATGTCTCTATGTATATAGTTCACCTCCAGTCCACTTACTTGATTGAATATCCATCTTTTTCAGAATGCAGTATATCAGCTCCTTTTTTTAAAAAAAATATGTTCTTTCTGTTGCAGTGTGCCATGTTTTTCCTTCTTACCATCACTCTCCATGCCTCCTGGTGGCACTATCCTCAACTAACGTTTTTTTCCCTTTCCTGCCTTCACCTTAGGGAGGACGCTCGGTATGTGACCGTTTGGTCCTCAAAATTCCTAAATTGTTTTGATTCTGTATAAGGTGCGCCCAGTGTTGGGTAGCCACCTCTGGCCTCAGTGGATTCTGGTGTGGGTGTGTTTATTGGGTGCGTTTTGAGGAACACAAGCCGTGACTTTACGGGTGTTATGAGAGTGGGGCTTCCTCCTTTATATATATGTTATATTTATTCACGTTGTGTATGGCTTCTTGGCAAGTGAGTATTTGGCTTTCTGTCTGTATAATAAGTCACTTATTGTGGAACACCAATTCACTACCTGCAGGCTATTTGATTTTGCTTATTGTGTGTGCGTACCTTGCTCCACAACAGCTGGAGGGAGATGAAGTACAGGAATAGTGGAGCAGGGTGCAGCAGGAACGTAAAGTTGTGCCTATATACAGGGTCATATTTAGGAAGGGACAAGTAGTGCGGCCGCCCAGCACAGCAGAATGTGAGGGGTGGCAAACAGAATATTTTAAATGAAAAATGTTCATGTTTTTCACTGAACAAATTTTCAGTTATTGAGCCAAATAAAAGGAAATTCAGAAAGTGGTTGTAACTTGTTTAAAGTTCATAATTTCTGTTAAGGGGCAGGTGTTGTGATTACTTGCTCTGAGCCCCTAAAAATCTAGCCGTGCATTTGTACACACCATGAAGGCACATAGAGAGCGTGGAGGTACAGCAGCACCCATTCTTAACATCAGTTTCACATGCTGGTTACTTACATCCCAGGGAAGTGCCCCAGTGCTCTAGCAGTAGAAGGCAGGTTTCATCCTGATGATTTGGAGAAGAGATGAATTTCTTGCCACCACTGGTAATGTAGGCACACTTCTCAGTGATCCATTCTGTAGCCTATAACAGCCTAGGTGCACTAGGCTGTTATAGGCTGTGTGCTTGCACTTCCATCATATTTGTAGACCTTTGATATATACCAGCAAATAGAATACAGTTTTTGAACATGGAAGCACATGGAAGGGTTGCCATCTGTGATGACAAGGCAAAATACTAGGACAGTCTAAGAGCGGACTTAGAAAAGGTGTCTGACATACGCAGTCAGAATGAATGACGGACTGAGCAGTGATGTTTGCTGACAACAGTTTTTGAAATTGCTAAAGTGTTGTTACTTTGTTAAGAATAAATGTTACAGTTGTCTAGGTATTTAATTTGCAATAATCCCGTATTTTTGGGGGCAGGTGCTTGTGACGACGATTTTGAGACGAATGGAAGTTGATAAAAATTATGTTCACCAGTCATGGCCAAAGGCAAGACAAGTGCTCAAGAAAGATTTGCGTAATGTCTGGTCTTCTTTACTGGAAGTGAGAAAGTATGTACACATGCCTGCCCATGATGTGCATTTCCCTACTTGGATTGGGAATGATTCCAACGTTTGGAGACACTTCTTCATACTGTTTGTTAGTACAAAATACAGAAATATCCTGCAAAAAATTGCTTTCTCAGGTTTGTTATGGTTAATTACATCATATAATCAGTGTTTAATAGAGTTGTAGTAGACTTTGAAGCTGTTGTGTCTTGCTGAATGCCATCCTGAAACATTATATCATACTGATAGTACTGCATGTTACTAAGGGCATGCCATTATCAGCATTCTGGCTGCCTTGTTGAAAAATATCTCCCCACATGTGATGATGATCTTAAACTTTGAAGAACACTGTTACCATTAGTATGTAGAGTAATGCCAGGCCAGTTTGTACCCTAGTAGGCAATTGAAGAATGTTCTGCTCTTGTTTAAGACATTTTGCTCTTTTGATCCTTAATGTGGGCAGGAAAATAAGATAAGATCTGACCTCTTCTCGGATATTACGCAGCATATAGTGGAAATTCCTTACCGACATGTACGGACAATCTGTCGGTCCCTTCTTCAAGGACCCTTGATGAAGGGACAAAAATAGGTTGTTCCGACACTTTGGTAAAGACTCTTGAAGAAGGGACTGATAGGTTGTCCCGACATGCCGATAAGGAATTAACCACTATACGGTGTGTAATATCCCAGAAGAGTGTAGATCTTGTCTACTTCATGGCAGAAGCCTGAAATCACGCAGGAAAATAAGATATTCTGAGTGCAAGACTAATAAGCACTTCCCATATTTAATCTAGTTTGTGACTGTGAATCTGACATGGTACTGTCATCCCTTAAACTGAAACTAGTGTTTTTTGGACATGACTTATTAATGTAAGAATAACTTGTGGGTTAATTCTTCATTTTGAAAATGACAGTGATTTAACTTCCGTTAAGAAGCATTAACATTTACATATGCAGTGTTATAATGATGTGGAAGTTTGATATGCTTTGGCAGAATTGGTAGCCTGTTGCTGTTATGTATTGCAGAATTTATTAATACAAAAGATCCTGAACCCGATGATGCTTCCAGTATAAAAGTACAGAATGAACCTGTAAATGAAACGAAAAACAAGGCAGGAAACGAGTATGAGTCTCCAGTTAATCGTCCAGGTATGAACAGCCCTTAGTTACATGTTTTGATGTGGTACTATGAGATGCTGATGAAGATTCAGTTTTCTGTGGATGTTACGTTGTGTCAACCAATAAATAGTTGCCAGTGTCTAGGAAGAGCATACGTTTAAAACACACACCTGTCACATGTTTCATCTTGGAACTGCTAATTTTAACAACTTTTAGATAAACATAATCAACAGACCCCTATATATTGGAAATTTTTATGGCTTCGAAAATATAAGAGTAACTACAGTGAAGATATCTTACAAAACATTAAAAATTGTAACAAAATTGTAATAAATACAATGTAAGCATGAGATCACACAAGATTGTGTGTGTGTTTTTAAAATGCTTTTACCTTCATTTTAATTTTTTATATATAAAACATTACAGTGGTCCCAAAGGACTGAAACTTGTAGCTTACATGAAAATACACAGTTGTGTTAGGCGGTATGCGACTGTTTATTTCATTTTTTCTGCAAATGATGATGGAAGAGTTATGATTGACAGCATGTGTGATATTTGAAGTTTTTATGACAATGAATTTCAGTATTGTTTTCTTTTGTGATGTGATACCATCTGAACTGGTAGATTGAAACAAGTTGGAGGGACCTTCTGCCTTCATCTCTTGTGGTATGAGAGTGGCACTTGGTTGTTGGTACTTGTCTGCCAGTCTGCATGACACCATATCCTATAATACCGTTATCTTTCTTTACTGAAGTTGGCCTATGTATTGAAGTATTGCAGTATGCCACTATGCATTACTGATCGTAATTGTGTGGTAAGTGCATTGGTGTTGCATTGTATGATCAGAACTGGGAATTACGTGGCAACCATCAATTATAAGTCTTAAAGCTTTCGCAGTGACAGTTCAGTGGAGTGTTCTCGGGCAGAGAGCTGCATCAAGGTGTGAAGGCTTTCCGATATTTCAGGGATGGAGTCAGTCCTTGAAATTTCAGAAACCCTTCAAGTTTTGACATGGCTGTCTGCCCAAGAACATTTCATTGAACCTTCCAGTCTATTTCCATGGCTCCGGAGAAACTGTTGAGTGTACATTTCAGCAGTCTGTATGTATCTGCCTATCATAATGTTGAAATAAGGCTACATAGCAAAAACTATTTCCTCAGAATTCAGGAAATGGAAATTACACTGAGAAATGTGACAGTGTAGTGTGTATGTCTGGGACAGGGTTAACCCTTTGCCACACAGCTTGAAATAATTATCTAAAATAAATTGGAAATGTCATATATAGACCACAAAACTATCACAAGACTTCTGTACAATTATCGTACGTCTTAAGGTTAAAATCATCAGAGTTATGATGCCTCGTTGATTTGTGAACGGTTACTGATGTTACAGAGGAGCCTCCCGCACCCATCCTCAGGGCACAAGATGTCCACAACAACCAGAACATGGCTAGCAAGAGTAATGCGGTAGAGAAAATTGTCAGCAGCTGTAATGTAACGGAGAACAAGGCTCAGAAAAACGTGCAAGCCAAAGAAAACCGGAACCAAAGCAAACAACGTCCAAGCGATGAGTCTTCAAAGCAGAGCCCTCAGACCGGATATGAAACCTCAAGCAACCACAAGAGTAAGTTTTGTTACTACGTAGTTAAATGTGTGCATAGCATGATTTATAATAGTTTGACGTTATGTTCTCTTGTCAGAACAGTGAAGTATATTGTGGTCATCCAGATTATGACATTGTTTAGTCTGGTAGATAGCAGCATTTAGAGGAACACACCACTTCCATCTTCAGGGTTCAACACACATACCAGGCAGCACTACTATGTATAACTCAGATGGTCACAGTATGAGCTGTGTATTCATGCTTACCTCAACACTGTTTTGAAATATTACGTGACTTCACTTAATGTACCACGTGTAATGTAAGTTTGATTTAGTGCATGCTGTCCAAGACATACGTATATAGGTTAATATTTGTCCCATGGCTACCTGTGTTACAGTCTGGCGCAGTGTTTCCTAAATATTTCACATTAAAAATTTGTGTTCTGGTTGTTTAACGTGAACCATGTCTGTTAACATTTTGAAAGTTGTGCATTTTACCAGTGCCCAAATTTTAGCAATAAACAGTGATTATTGCCATAAACAGCACTAATAGATTGGTCTTTGTGACTGGGATGCAGTGTTGTCTGTGAATAGGAATTGGAGTCATATACTTTATTTACGTGAACTTTAGGCTTCAAATTTGGGTGGTTAGTGGTCATGTGTGACTTGAATGATTCAAAGAAACAATTGGAATATGTTGCCAAAGACCAGCTGTATGAAACAGAAGCTTTTGGTTTTAAAGTGACCTGGTCAAAGTCTGTATGTACAGTGTATGCTTCAGGTACAAAATATTTTCCATACTTCAGTAATAAGAGTTCAGTGCAGGGCTGTCCTGTTAGTTAATTGGAGGGAATCCTACTGTTCATTAGAGGGGAGAGAGATCATGTTTCAAAATGGACAGTTACTAATGAACTAAAAGTATATTTGACGCAGTATGAAGCACCACAATTTGTCATGTAAGATGATACCTAATAATCCAAAAGTCCAGGAAGTGTTTGCTTGTTTGTTTGTTTGGTCAGTTGGTGGATCAGCCAGTTGGTTTATTCCCACTTCCCCCTCCCCCAACCCCAACCCCATTTCTACTTTCCAGTATATGATATCAGTATATTGAATAATCCAGAATGTACAGTAAAAATTCAGGATCTTGCTTACAGTTTTAGACTAAACAGAGAATGGATTATTATGCTGCTATGTTGCTTTATTTTGTTAGTGTGTGCATATTGCAAGAGTGTGGAATCAGAACGACGCACATACAAGAAGTGTTCACTTTGCAAGAAGGAGAAATGGCACTGTCCCCGTTTCTACTGCTCCAGAGAATGTCAAGGTAAACCACTGTCATGTTGAAGGGCTTTCGTCAGTAGGTTGATGCTTATGTATTCAGTTAAGAATTTCTTTTCCTCTCCCCCCCCCTCCCCCCCTCCCCTCTCCCCCCCCCCCCCCCCCCCCCCCCCCCCCTCTTCCCCCTCCCACAAAATCCTTTTTCCAAACCCCCCCCCCACACACAAACAAAAAAAAATAAAATTAAAAAAACAAAAAA
>Ga0136643_10010942_pt1 | contig 13425 bp, 6 predicted proteins | sample TergutLab28metaG_FD_96883 | JGI IMG/M metagenome (GOLD analysis project Ga0136643, IMG submission 96883) | Labiotermes labralis P1 segment gut microbial communities from Petit-Saut dam, French Guiana - Lab288 P1 (version 3) (version 3) | ecosystem: Host-associated > Arthropoda: Insects >...
CAGTCGGAGCATGAAGCTGGAAAAACTTCTAGTGTGGTGCTAAAAATGAGTGAAATCTCCCTAAATATATTGAGAGCGAAATATTTAAATGGCTGAGGCTGTGGCTGTCCTAGAGGGTAGGACGCTCGAGCCATGAGGGAGCGCGGAGGTATTTAAATGCCGTCCTAAACGGTAGGACGCACGAGCTCTAAAGGTTAATGTTAAATCAGTGGTGCGTATAATTACTGTGCTTTAAAGGGTCAAAACATCAGGTGAAAATCAGGTTATAAAACTACTACTACTAGATTCTCTGTTGCGAGTTCACCTGCTCTCTCTGAAGCACCAAGATTCCTCTAGGACCACATACTCTACTTGAAGATGTGACAAGATTCTAAACACTTCCTGTGGAGACTTCCGACTGAACACTGAATATACTTTCTTGGTTCGCTCCCTGAAGCACATTGAAAATAGAGACAAGTTATCAAGGCTATCAAGAAGTTCAAGTCATTCATTAAACAACTCACATTACTACACTCTACGTAACATCCATTAACCTTTGACTGACTTAAGTTCACATATGCAAACACACAACAAAAACACCCCTAGAAATTCATTTTATGTATTTGGGCAACAAGAAAATTTACCGAATATTTAAGACACACTGCATAATCACTGCTTTATTGTCCACAGAATGCCATTCGTTTCATAATTTTATCTTGTTCTGATCAAACAATACATTTTTCATAAACGATGCATACAAATTGGAATACCAACGTGGATGTTTAAAAGTTAAACATCGCATATTACATTCTCCCTGACACCTCTTAAATACCTCACATTACCACATTCTACATAACATTCATTAAATACCTCACACAACAACCTCTCCTCAAAACATTAACTTCGGTTCAACTCCTCCTCACCTCAATCCTGCATTTTCATAATGTGGATGGTTAACAACTGGTCGCCTTGTAGACAGCAGAAGGTTGGCCATAATAGGCATTGGACCAGCAAATACTGCCGTAGGACTTGTCTCAGACTTCACCCATATTAACAGTTCCTCAAACGGAACGTTACTATACTCGCCTGTAAGAAATCAGTGAAAAAATCATGAGAGAGTGCAAGTAGAAGTGAAGAGAAAATCCCTACACTTAAGAAAATGAAACAGTGACCCGCCATCCCAAGTCTTCAGGAGATATGAAAATGTACAGTGCTTTAAAAAATGGAACCTTTTCAGTGACTGTTCTGGTTGTAGGAATAATGGCCATAAATGAAGTTCTCACAGACATTGTGGCTGCTGCTTGAACTGGTGCACTACTGTCATCTTCACACCTTCATGTTACTTGAAACTATGGCCTTTTAGAGCTGCTCAAACCATTACGAGGCTTCAGCCTTCATACATCAATCTGACCATTTAGTGTTGCTCAAACGACTACACCGCTTTGGTCGTCACATCTTTATTTGTCCTCTAGTGCTGCATAAACTGATGTACTATTATGGTCCACACTTTCACCACACTTGTATGTATGATGGCCCTCTACTGTTTTCTTTTGGAGGCCAAATACACATAGAAATCACATGACAAAAGGTCAGGGATATGACATTCTGTATAATCATTTTGTCCGTGCGTGCGTGCATGCGTGTGTGTGTGTGTGTGCATGCGCACGTGATAGGTATGGGTTTGTGCATGAGTGGATGTACACATGTGAGCTGACATTAAAGCATATATGTGCTGTGTATGCCTAGTTATAAGTGTGCGTGTACATGTATGGGTGGTCTGGTGGATGTGCGATGCAGCCAGTAATCTAATTTCAAAAACACGAAACAAAAACATGAAATATGACAAATAATTATTTTATCCACATTCATATAAAAATAATATTCAGTTACATGTTGTATTATTGATAATACAACATACTTTCCATAACAAAATATAAACAGAATTTCCATCTCACATAAAAGTTAATACTGCACAATTTGGTTTTGCTGTTTATAGGTTTACAAACCAGACAGTTAACTGGCAGCTAAATGCAAGTACCTGAAAACACAGCAAGTGTTTCACAATGCTTCTATCATAGAAGTCTCTGCCTCTTTCATCCCTGTTATCTTCTCAGTCACAGTCTACAACTACATGGAGAAGCGTTATCAGTAATGACCTGTACCCAAAAGATTGCTCAATACTGGTCTACAGTATTGCTCTTCATCTCAATGACAATGAACTGAGATGGCAGTAACAGTACATCAGTTCCTCAACTTGTTACAACAATAATTGGCAACCTTGTTGAATGCAGATATGAATATTTACTAAAAACAGCAGTTCATACTGCTTAATAAAATGGGCATATATGGGAGTTATGATAATCCATACAGAATTTTTGTCAATAAGACCCAAGTGGTTCTCCCATCTGACCAAAATTTTGTGTGCACATCACATCCCTAACATACACACTTTCTCTCAAACTGACATTTTAATGAAGCTGAAACTTAACTCACAATTCTCATTATATCAACAAACAGTCAAAAAAGTATTTGAATAAAGGTTGACCAACTAGATTACACTTGCTTTATTATATATTGCTCAACATGTTTCAGACATTAATAATAAATAAAGCAAGCGTCATCTAGTTGGTCAACCTTTATTCAAATATCAAGATGATGCACGGTCCAATATGCATAAGAGCCAAAAAAGTGTTCACTGTTTATTTACATAATAATTAGATGATAGCACAAGGGGATGTCTAACCTCAAAGCTGTCACTGCTAGTCAAGCAAGAATGGCATACATACATATACGAGAAGGTTTAGTTGTGTTGACCGTTTATTTACATAATAATTATATGATAGCATGATGGGCAGCCTAACCTCAAAATTAACTCACAATTCATTGCCATGAAATCTCAGACATCATTCCAAGATAGAGTAATGGTATGTATGATGCAAGTAAATAAAATAATCTTAATCAGTGACTTGAAGAGAGTAATTCATTAAGATCACTTGTTTTCAGAATACAATACATTACGATATTCACAAATACGTGATTATCAGTCAAACGAAAGTGGGTCATTGGACATCTTGTTGTAAATACTGCATTCATGTGCCCAACACATACTGATTCTCAGTTACAGAAATACAGAAACTGCTGTCATTTTTATGAGTTCTTTTATGTATATTCACAAACATATCAGCTCTAAGTTAGTGCAGCACTTAACTGTGTGGAACACAAGCCAACATGTATCTGACTGTTGCATTATTTACAGTACACAAAATATTTTAACTGTGTTTACCCAATATGCTTCTCTGCTCACTGATATTACGCATTCCTCTCACACTCATCCCACTGATAAGAACAGCCAGTATGGCCCAATGGACTTTATCAGTCTGCAGAAATCTGAAATACTACAAATAAGAACTTGCATTATACCACTTGTCAATTGATCCATTATGTAGGCATTTAAATAGCCCATTGCTATATGTGAGGTGGACTTTTAAATCGACATTATAGTTATTTTTACCTACCATACTCTTGAAGTAGCAAGATGAAAGGTTATGATACTTTCACAGGCATATTCCTCACATTTTCAAATACATGAAAATCCCAATTATGTTCCCACATATGAAATCCTGTACTAGGAAACTATGTATAACTAAGATAATGTTTTCCTGTATGCAGTTGATTTTGATCTAGTACACAACCCAAATTTAGTTGAAGACATTTTTGTCCTGCCAGAAATTTTACCTGAATTTACTGTGACTATGAGTGAAATAATCAATGCTGACATTGTCTTTCTGCTACAGACACTTACACACAGTGTTAGTCTTTAGTGTGTGATGACATACACTTAACATGCACTAAAGCCATGCTGCTTCTGGCATCATGGTTAGGTCAACTTCCGTTCTTGCAAACGTTATTTCACTGTTCAATTCATATGTGATTCCCGTTTTAAAAATTAATTTGATCCTATCAGATAAGTAATTATATTTACAGCTGTGAATCAACAGCCCTGCTTGAGCTTCTAACCATACAGAATTAGACACACACACATGCCATTGTATTATTTTTGTATTAACATTTTCTTTCATTATTTACACAAACAAATTATTTTTATTATTTTTATAACGACACACAGTAAGTTTTACAAGCACATAACAGCAGTCAATTAGACTTTCTTTGATTTCAGATTAACATAAACATATTCTACCACATTAATTTCTAAAATGTGATTTTTATTGGTCTGGTAATCTGTCATGTTTTTACAGAGGCAAAGGGGCTGTGTACCAAAAGCATGATTACAACCTGACTAGTCCAGTGCTGACTGAGTACACACACTAGCCTGCAATGTATGTACTGCTCTGCTCCAAAAATCAGGTCTACTGAACATGGCTGAGTACACCATCAATGGCACTGAACAGAAAAACATCATAAGCAAAGTACTCATCAGAAGTAAGTAGCAGGATTCATACAGACTACCTTCCTGTTCCACACATTTATATGCCTATATATCTAATATTATTGTTTTATTTATTTCTTTGAATATCTTATTATTTAAAAACTGATACAGACACTGAATTTGTCAGGCACTGCCTCAAAGGTAATACAAGGACAGAACTACCTCACCCCACTATAGGAGATCTCAGATGACATTTTTGACTGGTAACGGTTACGTGTACCTCGCAAGAACATGTTACACCCATAACAATATTCAACTGCCCCAGGTATTTTATTTTCCACTGTTGTTCATATAAGACAGAGAGGTAGCCTTTTTGTATTTAGCTAGCTTGTGGCAGCATAAACACCATTCAGCATGCCATTTACATGCCCAAACAGGGACTGCAGAACGTAAAATAAATATGCTGGTTACTATCATATTATACCTAGCATAATGAACAGAACCACATGTCAGTACTCACTCTTCTAGAGGCTAGTAGTGAAACAACAATGCACAACTGTGGAGTGAAGAAGAGTTTAAGCCTCATTACTAAGCCGGCCATTACTGTGAAAGCCCCAAGTTGGAGGATGTTATAGAGAATTTCTGGCTCAATGTAATTGGCTAGATAACTTTCTGATCTGAAGGAGAAAGAGGAAACAATTTATTACTCCTATGATACTTCTGAATGATACAAAAATTATAATGTCTTAGTACATTCCTACAAATGAGAACCTGGTGCTCTGAAGAGTACATTGGACTCGCAGTAACTTCTGATTTCCAAGTTCAGATCTGGGTGCAGATTTTTCTGCTTCACTTCATGATCAAAAGACGTTGAGAACATGAAAAATACCAGGCCCTACACAAACTCCATGGTCTGGGGCTTACAATAAGTTGAAGATCCCCCATGCCAACCATTGTTTTCATGATTATTCTATCACTGGAGTTAAGAGAATCCCCCTGTGGATGCCACAATCTACCTATGTAGGCAGAAGCCAGAAAGGTCAAACACACCACACATGGAGGTACCATAAACCAGCCAACTACAACTGACTAATGGAAACTCAACTGATCAGAGTACTTCTTGAGAAGCAAAAAGCAGCTCAGCTAACCAAGAAATTTGCCAAATTTTATAGAATCCAAAGGTTAATTACTGTGCATTTAAGTTATGTTGCTTAAGCATGACACAGCATGATTGAAAACATAAGCAATATTTATTACCTCTCATCACTCTTTTGTCTGGGACTGAACAACAAGTTTGCCAGCCAGTATCGAGTAACTGCTACTAATGCCAAAGCTACAGCTGGTAGTAGGAGAGTTTCTGTCAGCTTCCATACTGTTTCTGTAGGAAGGAAATCAAACTCAGGGTAGCATGTATAAAGTAATGTATGGAAGTCCCGATAGCCAGTTAATTTTGATTTCAGAATGTTGATAATGTGACCCTGCAACAAAATTTAATGCAACTCATCAACAATGCTCCCCTCCTCCCCTATATATACATAAACAATGACAAGTATACAAAAAACAGGTTAACGAAACACACTATTCCACAGTGAAACAACACTATGAAAGCATTCCAACAATCAGCTTGGAAGACAATAAGGCAAAACCTCTACATACCTCACAAAGAAACTCTACTTTACATTGTAATATTATTACTTACATAAGACTCAAGTGGTGCTATTCAGATTGTGGTCTTCTTTGATGTAATGCCATGTAGTTCAGTAAACAGATATCAGTGTTTTGGAGGAACCTCTTGCACTGTCAAATGGATGCAGTAGGTTTCTCTGAAATCCTGGTATCCATCCCTATCACACTACACCATGTCATATCCCAGAAGACCACAGTCACAGAAATTCATTGTCTAGGTGTGTAAAACCTGACAGTTGAAATTCTGTCACTATTATGCCCCCGTGTAGCAAGTCGTTCGTAATGTTACGTATGCAAATGTCAAGTGGCAGTGCATGCTGAAGAATAATCTGTCATTATGAAGCAATCCACAGGTACCTATACTTCATCCAGTGTTACAGCCCTACAGTCTGGACAGAAAGCTGTCTCTCCACCATAGCACTGCTCATTCTATAAAGCTGTCTCTCAGAAGGTTTCACATGCATTACACACATACTCTGGGAAACACGGTGACTTTAGTGTTCCTCAGCATATAGGACTGGACCAATGGAATGGTTATCTGTCACAATCATCAATAGAGATGGAAACTGTAAACTTTTCCTATTGAAATTTTAGTGCATTTTATGAAATAACAATAATATCAGACTACTTACATCATCCTTGTTGCCCAGAATATGGGACAAGCGTGCTTTGAATGTAACTGTTCCCAGCAGCGTAAGACAAACGAACATCAGTCCCCGTGGTAGACAGTTGAACTGTGACAAAGTAGGCTCCAGTGTAAGTATCACAATCAATACAGATGCAATCAGACAGGTCAAAATTGACGTTATGAGCAGTTCATTTCCAAACAGGGAGACTGCTGCCTGAAGCACTCCAAGCTAGGAAGAACAAAAAAGTAACCAATAACACTCCCAAACTAAAAACATGCAACCATCTGTAAAACTAGTTTTAATCTCTCCACTGCTTAGCTTATACCATTTCAGCCATCTGCAGTATGGCATCATCAGTGCACCCATATTATTACAAATGCCATTATCACTAACTGCAAAACAAATTTCACATCACTGTTATTTTCTTTTCATTGTTTGCCATATATTTGACCAATAATAATTAGCATGTATCTCATTAGTTCCCTCTTTAGACACTTTCGCATAATCATGAGAAGCAACTAGTAACGCCATCATGTCCGTCCACATGTATCAGTTCAGCTCCTATTGGACACATTTTTGTCAAATTTGATATTCGTGCCTTTTGTTAAAACCTGTCAAGAAAATCGAAATGTGCTTAAAATTGGGCAAAAATATCAGGTTACATGAAGACCTAAGTACATTTATTTTGTTGGCAGCAGTACAAAATTATTTGCAGCTTGACAACAATGCACAGGTAACCCATTGCTGCATGTCAATAGCAACAATCAACAGCTTTACATTGTTGACAACAACACAATGTTTGATAATACAATGCATTTCCCTGGCAATGCAATACTCTTTATTGTTGTCATGGAGATATATATAGTACCACAGTACAAAAGGAGCACACTTTTGTATTTCCATGACAACACTTTCAGTATCTGTATATTGCTGATAATGACATGCAACAACAGTACAAAAAAGAAAGCATTGTTGTTTCCATGGTTGCAGTGGCTATGCAAACATGCTACTACATTACAATACATGTACATTCTTCCTCATTTTCCAAGTGTACATTTTGTCAGATATTTTGTTACAAAAATTCTGTACGTTTTACACGTCTGACCATCCCATTCATGTGCAGCATCCATTGCAGCTTCCTCGAGTTTACTATTCAACAATATAGGTAAATTACATAGGGATATTTTTGAAGAGCATTACACAATTTGCTAAGCCATCCAGGTGACCTATTCTCACTGATTCATATAACAATCCCTGTACAAATCACAAATTTCTCACACAGCATGAACATCTGCACACAAGATAGTATTACTGAAAGAACACATACTTACACCCTGTCCAGACAGAACAACAAGAAGAGTGTGTTTATCAATTGCACCAATAATAAACATAGCAGTCAATGCTATAGTCTGAGTTGCAATGACAAACTGGGAAAACTGCCACAGAATCAGGCACAACCAAGTGGAACCAGAGATAGTGAGTAGCTAGAACAAAAAGCAAATACTCTTGCAAAGAATGTAAAATTAGAAATTACATTTTATATGCAGTATAAATACGTAGCACTTCTTTCACAACAAACACCTGAATTCATATGTGATTTAATGATATGAAGCTCACAGCATGGCTATTTCAGAGACAAAACCACAATACCGTGCGATGACATTTAATATTAATGCTTATTTCTTCAATCTCTATGCTCTCCAAAGTCATAAAGTCAACAAATGTTGACTAGGATGATCCATAAGACATCCTACTAGACAGAAACTTCTTCTAGACATACTGGTGAAATTGCCCTGCACCAACTTATTAACCATCACAAAATATAAAAACAAACGTCGAGCAACTTACATAAGTTGTGTATGTGATATAGTCACTCTTTCACATATAGGTAACAAAAAGAAAGGGGAAATGAATCTTAAGAGATAAACTCCACAATATTTTCACTTGTTGACCTTATTATTTCACTTGTACCTGACAGACAAGGTAATTTGTTCAACCCTAATAATGTGCAAAAGATGTAAAAACAAGAAATGAGTAGCAGTGTAAACAGACAAACTTAGTTCATCGCAAAATCACTCAAGTTAACTATGTCATGTCTGCAGGTCTGTATTTTCAGTGTTGCCAATTCTGCAAATTACCTGATTAAATATGACAGGCAAACAATAAAAGTTCTATGGATGTAAGAACATGGCTAATTCTAACTATGCTGTGTGACATGTTCTGGCCATCACATATCCAATATCCACATTCTGTGTAGTAACAATTTTCATGTACTCACATTCATTTTCTTATGTAAATCAACTTGAATCCACATTCTTTACTCATAACAATCTATTTCTAAACTACTGTCAGTTTCAGAACATTATAAAGTTACATACTTTGTAACAGATATTCTTTAGACAGAATCCTATAAAATTCATATGCTTTAATACTGAACCCTTGTTACTATATTGGGACCAACTCCTGTGACAATGATTGAAGCTTCCAACATTCTATCTGCTGTTGTATTCCCTCAGAGTCCCCTCTCACGTTCACAACCCCAAAGTGCTCAAAGGGAGCAAAACTCATCACTACCAATATTCATGTGACCAGAATGGCTAGATAACAGAAGGATATATAGGACAGTACACTTGAGGGAAAGCAGCTGGCTTGACAGACATCCATATGGTTTCTGTCCATGGCCTCAGACCATGTAATCTAGTACCCAAACGTCAGTCACTGATAAATGACTTATAAGTCACTGGACTGACAAGTTGCGTACTGTACCTGAATTAGAGGAGATGGTTTCACTGATAAATTGCTTTCACGTTGACGCAAACAAACGCTAACACACATCATTTGAAGCAGGCAGAATGGATATGCGAAGCTCTCACGTAATGGTGGTGTCCACTGTACACGTGTACACTGGAACAAAATTTGATAGAACTGTAAAAATTCAACAAAGCCTTACCTGGTGATCACCCAAATGAATATGGACCTTTTATCCAACATTTCATACTGTCTCCATCTTCATGGGTTCATGTGGTATGTAGCAAGACCACACACTGTAGTTACACCCACTGTACACAATCAATGCTTTAAGTGTGAACTCCATCAGAGATAAAGACCGATGACACCTAATAACCCTGAGTGCCCACACTAACCTTTAACATACGGCCTTTTAAATCCCAGGTTTCCTCTGTAGCCAAAACACTGTTCAATTTCAATGCCCACTGCAGGAAAATGTTTTCTCTGTCAGACAAAAAGGATAGCATTTCATGGAACAGTGTTCTCCAGGTCATCCATTAAAGGTTAAGCAACACAGACTGTCATGATTGGCCACCTGATTCCAGCCACTATTCCCAAACAGTCCATGCAAGAAATAGAACTCAGAGCTCCCACAGCACACACAATGTAAAGCCATGCCACTCATCATATGAACCCCTGATGATGGACTTGAAGGCAGTCTCTGAAACTGTAGACATGAACTGCCTACTGACACAGCCGATTTTCTAGGAAGCCTTCACTGTATACAGTCACTACAAAAGCTTAAATAATGCAATGTGTAATTGTAAAGATCAAGTAAACTAAAACTCAAGAACACAAAAAATGCCACAACCAATTTCTCTGCAACTTCTTTCCAAATTGAATGACTGTTTATATGAAAACTTGCAGACATAACTTTGGGGTGGATCAGAATTTATAATGATTTCTATCTTCCTCCCTCATCAGTACTTTCATCTTTATTGTAGGGTTCCCAGGACCTGGTCAATGACACCAAACAATCTGAATTAAAGACAGCAAACTATCTTCCAAGGATGTTTATGATCAATCTTCATAAAGATGTTAAGTGACAAATCGAGAGATCACACGCACAGCCAAAAATCCATAACTGGATAAAGTAGGTGTGTACTGTAGTAATGAAAATATAATGATTACTAATAGACTTGGTGTACTCAGTAGTTACAAAATCACATTTGACTTTCTTGGCATATTTTCCCACTTAAAAATAAACAACATTTCTTATTTTTGACTGAAAATAAAACCGAATGTTTTATTTACAAATAGGTAAATGAAACTAAATCAATGAGTGCATTGGTGGGTTTAAATCAGCCACATTGACCACTGAATAGGCCATTTCTTTCAGGAAAACAAGGGGCTGCTTGGCAAGGTGTAAATACAGTGATCGCTGGCCAGTTTGATCCTCGTCCACACTGTACTGCCACACTTGCCACATGAAGAAGTAAAAAGAGAAGACAAAGCGTAAGAAGTGCAACATGACACTTTGTATTGGTAAGTGATGTGAAGATTATCACACCAAATCCAAGGTATAATGTAGGACTGACAGGTGATGCAAAGTTTCAGAACCAGGCACCATCTCTCCCAACAGTTATGCACGGAAAATTATTTATGTTGCTCTCTTTCCTGCAGGGCACTGCTACTACACACACACACAAACAAGCATATCCATCACTAAGCTGACCTCAAGCACTTTAAAGACCAAGGTATGGCTACGCAGGATGCAAAAGCTAAAATTCAAAATACACATGATCTGAAAAACAAAGTCAAAAGTCTCTATTCAAGGAACAGAAATTTCACATGTAATGAAAGATCAATAACATGGATGACTTGTTAAATTGTACACAGAATTTAGAGTGTCTGCAAAGAATAACTACTTACCTCACTGTGATTATAGAAGAAACACACAACTGCTAGTAGACCTCCTGCCACAGAACCACTGCAAGAGAACATTTAACAGTATCTGTACCAACATGATACACAACTGGTGCCAAATTAACATCAGAACACATTACTTCAAGCCACTCATCAGTTTTCCCTCAGATTCTGCGACTGTGTGCTATGTTTGGTATCAGAAAAGTTGAACACTGTCTGTGACAGAAGTACCGGAACATGTAGGTCTATCATAATTCTTATAACTTACTGTGCAGCACAGACAGCAATATTTATCCTTAGGTCACCAACTGCAACAGTCTGGTACCCTGATACAAATTCACTATGATGCTGACAATATCATTAAGCAGGCTGACATTATGCTGCTGCTCCAGACTTCTATTCAGTAAGTGCTCAGTTCAAATCCCGGCCAGGACATCAACTATCCCAACTGAGGCCTTATGTCATTTTTCTTGGTCACCCAGGCAATTGCCAGGATAGAATCTTAATTTGGTCACTGTTCTTTCCTTCCAAATTCTTTGTATTTCAGTCAGTCATCCTACCATTTGATGCTATATAGTATGAGACACTGACAGCAATATCAAATATAAACCATTAAGAAAAATAACACAAAATATTCTGGTCTACTTGTTCGAACTCCATTTACATATTCAAAAGGTCATCAGTTCAAATGGCCACACAATCACCTATCCTAGCCAACAGATCCTTTATGGTTTTCCTTGGACCCTTCAGGCAAACACCGAGAAATTACATTATAAAGCGGGCTAAGCAGGCTCCATCCAGTGCCTTTAAAATCCTCTTTTGTTCATCACATATGAAATTCTTATTGTATAATTATCATATTATAATTATTGTATAATCTTTGCAGTTGTCATGACCTCACTAAATAAACCAAGAAACAATACAAATCATTATTAAAACTCTATATAAACACACCTTAGGAATACTCCATACAGAAAGATCAGAGTCATTGTGAAGCCAGCACAGAGCCACACCATTTCTAGGTAGAAATATGCTGGCTCACCTAGGCCCTCACAACTAGTAACTGGGGGTAGTCCGTGGCCCCTTTCCACCTGCCAACACTCCTTGGTGGCCCATCCAAGCCAGTTCATCACTCGGTACAAAAAACCAGTAACTACCTATAAAAGAAATGCACTTAACTGAAGACACTAAATAAAGTCCATATGCAAACACAAATTAAACAAAACCAAATTACATTCGTTTGCAGAATTCGATTCCCCACAGCACCAGAACTACTCACATCACAAAGTATTAATGCAATTATTCAGCATGCCAGGTAAATGCAGAGGCATATTCTGAAGTGCAAATTAATACCCTGTAACACAATGATGTGGTTGAAAGAACTAGCATACATAAATGTTCGTAACTGAAAACTGAACATTACCATGATCCGAGATATGACACTGCATAATCTGCCAGAAACTGACCATTTTAACAGATAAAACCAACAAATGCACAAGTATTACAATATTCACTTTCACATACAATCCACTGATACTCCAACATGTTTGGATCTTCTTAGATCACCCTCAGCAAGACTTGCATCACACAAGCACATATAAAACACATATGAATTATCATATAGATTACAATTTTTTGTCCTTAAAAACTGTGGATATCACAAAATTCGTGCAGAATTGGTCCATCCTGCAAAATTCAAATTTCACAGACTTTCATGTAATGTGTAATTTTTAAAATGAATCATACTCATTTTCAAATTCAACCCTTCAACATCATCTTAACTATAAAATATGATGCATAATGGTCTCTCAGTGTTACACAGCCAAGTCACTGACAGTGTCACAAAATAATGCGAAACAAATTACACATAACAGTCCCAATGATTAAAACTTAGCACTTGCCATCAAGTGCATATTTAGCTTACTTACATTCCTTAAACACAAATAAGTAGTTTGTTTTTTTACAGAGGCCATCCCGTTGTGTATTAACAAATTTGTATAATGTATTATATACTGTCAGTACACAACAATATATCAGGACAGTGATACAATATATACAATTAGGTCACATTACGGCTACATGTTTCAACCG
>Ga0136643_10010944_pt1 | contig 13425 bp, 6 predicted proteins | sample TergutLab28metaG_FD_96883 | JGI IMG/M metagenome (GOLD analysis project Ga0136643, IMG submission 96883) | Labiotermes labralis P1 segment gut microbial communities from Petit-Saut dam, French Guiana - Lab288 P1 (version 3) (version 3) | ecosystem: Host-associated > Arthropoda: Insects >...
ATTGGGTGAGGAGTACAAATCATTTAGCTCCTCGTTATGCAGTCTCCTCCATTCCCTCGTTACCTCGTCCCTCCTAGGTCCAAATATTCTCCTCAACACCATGTTCTCAAACACCCTCAGCTTTCTTTCCTCCCGCAATGTCAGCGACCAATTTCACACCCATACAAACAAAAGGCAAAATTAAAGCAAGGGCCAAACATTACGGAATTTATTATTCACCAAATTATAAAGAAGAATATTATACGAATCCGAATTATGCTACGTTTTGTTTCCAGGGTTAGTAAAGCCCGTTGCTGAAGGGATGTGGAGGTCATGTCGTTTAATAAGAATAATAATAAAAGATAATGGTGATGGATGAAGCACTTGCTGAACAAATTCTTGTGTCCCTTGCATGCGTATCTATGAACAAGTCTTCCTGTGCATATTAAGTGTTACTGATCATTCGGACCAGTTTCTTGACCTCATATTACAGTCGTAGCAATATTAAAATAGACCTGAGTCTCCCGTAATGAACCTAAATTCGGCACCGCTATTTCAAAACTCAACGTTTGTTAAAATCTAATCGATCGTCGCGATTTAATATTTGCCATTCACCCTTTACATTCTGGAGGTTTTGTGTTCGAATTGTATGACCGCCTGTCTTGCCAGTCTTCTTTCGCATTTGATCGGTTCATTATCTAAAAAAACTACCACAAATATTGTCGTGTGTAACTAAAGAATAAAAACAAACTAGATGCCACTTCTTATTTTATTGTACTTCTTATAGGCTCAACATGTTTCGGGCACTACTATGCCCATCATCAGGAGCTCGCGACTATAATGTTGATTACCACATTGGTCGTCTCGTTCTTGGTTTGCTGTAGGTTGGAGGTTAGGTGCGGTTAGGCTGGAGTAGTGTCCGGACTGCAGCCCGGACACTACTCCAGAAACGACCAATGTGGTAATCAACATTATAGCCGCGAGGTCCTGATGATGGGCATAGTAGTGCCCGAAACATGTTGAGCCTCTAAGAAGTACAATTAAATAATAAGTGGCATATAGTTGGTTTTTATTCTTCAGTTATCATAATGATGCACGGTCCAACAAATATCAAATTATCGTGTGTAATTCTATGGCGTAAACGACACTAGAGTCGCCTAGTTCGGGACAACCGTTATTGTCTTCAGAAAGACAACAATATCCCTTTAATACTTGTGGAGTATAAAATTTAGCACCTTTATTTTGACAGCAGTATCTAATAAATCACGGAACTTAATTGTGGGAAATTTAGCGTGGGAATCAGTAAGAAATTTGACAAATATTTCGTAAAGAAATGATGCAGCTGCTTGGAGATTTAGATATACTGTAATTTGTCAGAATAAGTCGGTTGAATTGGATTGGTCATGTTAATAGAATGGGTAGTAAAGGAAAAGTTAGTCATGTATTTAAAAATAATCTTCAGGGAAGTCGACTAAGAGAAGGACCAAAAACAGATGGCGGAACTGTGTACAAACGGGTATTAATAAATGCAAATTTGAAATCTGGATAGAGAGGTCAAGAAACAGAGCTGACTGGGAGAAGTCCATTACGGAGGCGAAGGTCGGCATTGGACTGTAGTGCCATCTAGGAAGAAAAAGAGATTACATATTTTAAACTAAAAAATATTTTCCAATCTTAAAATAATTTACATATATATCGACCATAATATTTGTTCTCATGGTATGATATATTTGTTAACTGCAATTGGGTTGACACCCGGTGGCATTAGTAAAAATATTTGTTAGTGTAAATTTAGTCTACCGGAATGTACGTTCATTTCGTCGTGTAATTATTTATTCAATATTATACAGAAATTTAAATAATTTTATAGAAAGGAAGTGCCAAAGGCTAAGTCATTCCGGAACGTCTTGCTCTATTTAAATACTCTTAATTCAGTGTGTGTTTGATCCTAATTTAAAGACTTAAATTTGCGGTGCCGAGTTCTAATGCCGCAAATATCTTTTAGAGTTTTGCCGTAATGTCGAAGGAGCAGTACTTTGAACCAGTATTAATTCGATTTAGATCGCTTAATTAACTGCGAGATATATGTAAAAAAAATCTGAACTCGAAACACGCAACGCAAAATTTATTTTAACCCACGAGAAAAAAGAATCATTAACGAAAATAGACTGCAATATGCAGGATCTTCCTTCAGTATTTGCAGTTAGCAATCTGAGAAAGAAATGTATCTACCTTCAAAAGATGGAAAGTTTCACTATCAGGGTAAAGAAGAAAACCCGCCACCAAAAGAACCTCAGCCGGTTCGATAAATTCACCAACATTATGAATTATTTATCTGATACACACTGTAATATCATTCTTCCAAATGTCTTTGCCCTTCAACTGTCCGCACAAAGAAGCATATTGCACTATGCTACATGCAAGTTTTACTGTATTCGCACTGATTTCATTGTCCGGAAATTATCAGTAAATAATATATAATCCGGAAAATTTTATTATGCAATCTTTTGCATCTGTTCTGTTACTTCTTCTGTCTTCAGTTCGGCAGTTTCCTCCTCCTGAACGCTGTCAACCCATGTCCTTCCATATGCCTGCACTAAAGCTCACACACCCCGTGGATAGCAGGAGCTGGGTATAGACAAGCCGTCTACCAGAACACTGTTGGTTACGATTATGCTTATTTCTGTTGTTACCGAAGAACCCATTTCTTGTGGTTTATTATCGCTGTCATTAATGCCATCACAGTGCTATGCGGACAGCAGATGCATGATGCCACAACTTGAATACAAACAAGCACAAGCAGCATTTTTTGGTTATGTCGTCACTACAGCCAGGGTCTTTGGTGCTGCTCGATGAGTGATCGACACAGCACACATTAATTAATGTTTTCTTATTTATTCAGGTAATTTCGCTTACGTACGTTCTATTATTGAAAAGCTCGTTCGCTCTGACACCCTGCAATTACTCAGTTTGAACTGCTCTCACTCGCTCGGTCAGCCATTCATTCAAACACTCTCTTACGCATGTATGTAGCCTGCCATGCTTAGCCATTGCAGGCTGTCTTAACCACACTCTTTTTCGTCACTCGAGTACAGTCACTTACCCTCTTTACACAACTTGTCCTTTTCTTATTTGTTGTCATGCATTTACACTCTTCCTTACACACACTGTGTCTTATTCTCACACACTGGATCTACTCACAATATCTAACGTCTCTTAAAAAACGTAATTCATTTCCGCTTATTCTCTGGCACGCGTTTATCCTTACTTACTCACTCATCCAGCACCCCCGTCTTACACCCAAATATCAACTTACTCTTCCTCAAACGTATTAACCCTCAACTATTCATCCTCATTCATTCATACCCTCACCCATATTTGTTAACTCTCACGCTCACACAAATTGAAACTCTCTCTCTCTCATTCATACGCATGTACCACTATTTCCCTCATACGTTACTTTCCCTTACTCGCTCAACTAGTTCACCCATTTTGCTGACCCACACTCATCTGTTGTCACCTACTCTCGCCTATTCTAACGCATTCACCAAAGTCAAATCATTTTTTTATCTCGAAAGCGAACCCTGGGCTCCGATAAGAGCCCTTCCTTCAGTATTCCCGAATGGATAATGCAGGCCGGAAATTGTCACTGTGGGATATTTCTGGGACCTGATTGTACACGATGAAGTGGATCATTGGTTGGGACCTGTGACGTACGTCGCTTCCCCCCCCCCCTACCCTCTTACCCTCGGCCCTGACCATTACAGTCTTAAGGTTACACTAATGACTTCACACGCTCCAGTGACCCTGCAATGTAGCGGTAGGTTCCCCGTCCGGTCGCATTAGGTCAGAAAGTCTCTTCGGGTGACTTCTTTACCTGAGGTGGATTTTAATTATTTATGTGATTGGTCTACTGTTCTGGGTTCTTAATGCGGTAAGAAATAGTTGTGTGACAATAATATATACAGCCAAATAGATGCAACAATAACAAATTTTATTGATAAGTTCAATCAGCTCAACATGTTTCGGGCGATAATTTCGCCCATCCTCAGGAGCACTAGACTGTGTTTACAGCTTGTGGTACAATGTACAACAAGCTGTAAACACAGTCTAGTGCTCCTGAGGATGGGCGAAATTATCGTCCGAAACATCTAATTGGCTGTTTATATTATTATATCAGTGATGCACGGGCACACAAACATTAAAATAATAGTTATGTGAATTAGAACTGTCTATACAATAGCTGCATTATCCTTTACACGTAAATGCGGTTAGCACTGATGTATGATCGCATTAATTAAAAGGAAGAAGATATATTACGGATGAGGTTAGTGCGAATTGTAGACTGGGGAAGGAATGATGACAGGCTGCCTCATGCATCTGCAGATTGTGGAATAGTATATACAAGTGTACAAGTACCTGAGCAGAGTACATATTAGGCGCGAACACAAAATTGCGGTAAGCGACTCTTAGCTTTGTCATGTCTGTCTGTCTGTACGTCCGGCTCTCACTGGGCAGATTTCCATGAAATTTGATATTTGAGAATTTTTCGAAAATCTGTCGAGAAAATTAAAGTTGCATTAAAATTTTCCAAGAATAAAGGGCGGGGGGGGGGTACTTTACGAGAAGACCAGTAAACATTAACGCCCATATATCGCTCTGTTCTTCTTAGAATAAGAAATGTGTCAAATACGTGTTGTAGAGAAAATCAAAACACACATATTATGTTCAATAACTTCCCCCCTCCCTCGAAAATCGTGCCGTTCGTGAGATTATGTGGAAAAATATTGTACAACCGGATAGGCCACGGATGACAATAAGGCGCATGCGCAATGCATGCTGGATACCTAAGGCTACAAACAAATATGTAATAATTACTGGTTTTCCACTGTAACAATGGTTGTAGTAGCACGCCTCAATGTTACATGTACATTGCCTATTTAGTTGACAAATTAAAACATATAACAATAAACAACCTGCTTTATATGTTAGCATTAATATTGGAAAAATACTATTTAAGAATATCAAAAGGGTCCGGTGGTACAACTGGGTTGTCCAGAATGTTGAATTTCTTCAATCAAAGACGCATTTCTGGAAAGGACATTATTAGGTACACGTAAGTAAGATCTCAGAATTACGGAATTCTCCTGTACCGGTTAAGAGTCGTTAAGTCAAAGAAGCACCAATTGACTAGGCGCGCTGCTCGAAAAGTGGTAATTAAAAAATGCGTTAGAGAAATTTCCACGTGACGGAGTTAAGGCTATTTGGAGAATAAGATAATCATGTGTTTTTTTTTCATTGAACCAGTAGTGTATAAGAAAATGAAGACTGGACATGTGGCGATCTTTGTTAGTAACAGAGTGAAGCATTGCGATTCTGCTGCTAGTCAGCTATGTGGAAATGGGACTATTTATGTGGAATCTCTTGCAAAAGATCCACTGGGCAGACCTAAATGAAGATGAGCTGAGAACAAATGAACTTAAGGAAATTTGATTGTAATGATGAGAGACGTTAACAATGGATCAGAATCGTGTCCAGTAGCTGTCTTCGTATTCATTAATAACAGCGAAGCCTGCCTTAAATATCACATGGATAGCAGGGAATCCCATCTTTAGCGGAGAAATTTCTTAATCCCGAGTATCTTTAATTTAATTTCAAGTACCTCTTTTAAACGGAACCTTCTTGCAACGGAAAAATCCGGTCCTTTTCTGCTATGTTATAGGCAAGTTTCACTGCAATAATATTAATTGCTATTGCATCTTCTGTAAAGATAATTCAATGTCAGAAGAAATTATTAATTCTAAAATTCAAATTCTAAGTGTCGGTACTTGTACGCTTTAATACTAAAAGAGCTGAGTGCACCTGTCATGACTAGGTCGCGTGATTTTAGTATATCAAGCAGCTAGTACGTTTGTTGGTTTGTGCCTTGAATTTATTTCTCACAAATCACCTTACCGCCCCGAAAAAGCGTGGGTGCTGTCCGACCCGAAACTTATATATTTATCAGTTTTTGAGATCTCACGATGATTGGCGACGTCATCCTCAGCAATTTATTTCACAAGTCGCTGTTACAACTTCCATATTGGTTCAAGTGCAGTGCGGTTCACAGAAAGACTCAGCGTAAAGAAACCGAACTAATGTTGCTGTCGAGTGATATGTAATAATCACAATGCGAATTGGCAAGTCTCAATTTCTAATCTCGGTCCAAGAACTGATTGAATTTTACTAAGTGTATTTGTGATCTTATTTATCGCTTTGAAATATCTGTTGTGGACTGCACTTACCCAGGAATTTTGTTTGGGGGGTTCAACAAATTCAGTTGAGGACAGAGGCCAGAGAGAACGGGGATCTGGGGGACGGTGGCCCACTAGTCAGGGTTTCTGGAGGCAGCTGTAATTTTATACAAGAAATTTCATACAGTAAAACTTTCTTAATTTTTGGTACTTTAAGACTATTTATGATGACAACCAATTTATTTGCCATTGCTAATATAAAACAATTGAGAACCCAGGTAGTTTTAGAATTTTACTGCCCTCTTTTCGAAAATCTTGGGGTGTTGGCATCCTAAATTCAGAAATTTTTAACAGTTTTTACAATTAGATTAAGTTTGACAAGATTTTGGAGGGCCTTCTGAATTTCGGGGGTGGTTTGAACCCCCAAAACCCCTCGGTATGCCACTGGTGGACCGTACCTTGAGACTAGCTACAATCACTTTCTTCCATCTTGTTTTCAGTTTACATTAATTCTGCCCGTGGAATTGTAATAACATATTAAGCTAAAATAGCACCTTTATATATTCTAAAATTTACTTACAGAAGTATACTAAACTCTTCTGCTGCTGTGTATACGAGTACAGTTTGGTGTCCTTTCCGGCTGTGTTAAATTTATCATGATCTTTGTTAGATTCTACTTAAATTGAACAAACGAACTCCGTGTAAAAGACAGGTGCTGAGAAGTTGACGGTCGCACAGAAGACAAGAAACAGCAACACGGCACGTGTGGTACATAAAATTGCCACGAAGAATGCACACATACGAACTGAAGCATCCTTCTTACAGTACTGTACGCTGAACTTACTGTGAGCTGTATTTCCACGTCATGCGCCGGAAACGCATGCATAATGATTTCATCTTTGCCCTCCACAAAAAAAATTTAATAAGCACTTCCACACTCATTTTATAAAATAAAAAATGTATGGACCTTGTATTGGGATAGCCCAAAGGGCGTTTAACCCCATGTATCACTTCAGATGTTTTTAGAATATTCAAGCCATCTCGCGGTCAGTTCCAGTATTAAAGTCTACATATGAAAGAGTCCACCCTTTTATCTCTGAACTTTAGAAATCGCCTTAGGCTGGATGAAACCAATATTGACTTGTAACAAAGCTAGCCTTCTTTCAGGGCACAGAATAATGAGGAATTTTTAGAAGTGAATGTAAAAATTAAAATTATATAGAAGCTGCAACGGTTACGATTTATCACCTAAAACTTAAGTTATGATACGAAATAAATCTCATTCCTTACACCAGTAAATCTCACGAATCGATTACTTTTACCAGATTTAGTGTTTGCAAATTATTTTTTTTAATAACTGTAGTTTAAATATTTTGTATTTTAAAGAATAAATTTCAGAAATCATTGAGCACTTATTTGTATGCTAATTTTAGGGAATGGTTTTTTGGCAGTTGTGTAATACCCCAAAACAAAACTTCCATTACTTTCGAGTTCTCTTAAATTGCTTCATTTATACTGTTAGAAGGTAATATTTTTTTCCCCCCTTGTGGCGCTGCGGCCCAACGCGGGCCATGGCCTCCTCATTCTTGAGGTTTCTAGATCACACACAACGACGCACCATATTCGGTAGGAGTCCTCTGGTCAGTGATCAGCTCATCGCAGAGACCTGTACCTGACAACACACAACACTCACAACAGACAAACATCCATGCCCCCGATGGGATTCGAACCCACGATCTCAGCGGGTGAGCGGCCGCAGACCTACGTCTTAGACCGCGCGGCCACTGGGATCGGCAGAATGTAATATTGTATCATCTAAAAATTAGGGCATTTCTCACCTACTAGATCTACTTATATTTTCCTATCTTTCTTCCCATCCTGTACTCTACACCCTATTCTCCTTTTCCTCATATTTTATAGCCCCATGACAGTATTTTGTCATCTGTCAGACTTAGTCTTGTTGTGACAGAAATATCCCATCTAATGTAAATTCCAGCAAGAAATGTGCACTGCATTTCGTATTTTATTGTCTGGATGGAATACGTTTTCCTACAAAGACAGAGCTCCAATTAATCCAAGTTCCGCTTTATGAACGTTTTACAGTGCTTGAACTTTCATCTCTACTTTTTACTTTACGGAGAATCGCCTTAGGAACGTGAAACACGTATGTAGTCGTGCTTCAAATTGTTCACATTCTCTCAAGTCTGCATGCGCCGAGCTGCAAAGTTTCTCTTATCAAAGTCTTCTTAATATTCTATACGTGCGCTGACATTTTCAAGTATTTAATACTTGTTTTCTGTGTGATGTTCTACACACGTAAATTGTACCTAATTATTTTATCACAGTAGCACGATATACTAAAATAAAAGAGAACTCTTTGTGTAAACTTACATACACACAGTTTGGTCTCGGAAAATGTAGACAGCTGACTCCTCTGAGAGAATAATACAACAACATAAACAGTCAACTAGATGCAACAATAATAATTTTATTAATAATTTCAATCAGCTTAACATGTTTCGGGCGATAATTTCGCCCATCCTCGGGAGCACTAGACTGTGTTTACAGCTTGTGGTATAAAGCACCGACGATGCTGCCAGCAGGCAGCATCGTCGGTGCTTTATACCACAGTCTAGTGCTCCTGAGGATGGGCGAAATTATCGCCCGAAACATGTTGAGCTGATTGAAATTATTAATAAAATTATTATTGTTGCATCTAGATGGCTGTTTATATTATTGTATCAGTGATGCACGGTCACACAAATATAAATTCTTCTGAAAAAGAATTGTAATATTTTAGTGTATTACATCTGAGGTGGTAGAAACTCGTATTTCAATCTGCCGTGTATTGTAACGATTCACAGAAGCAAAATAATGCATATTTGCACAGTTGTGTTTCTTGGTTAATATGACACCTGAATTATAAGCAATATAAAGGAGGACGATATCACTAAGATTTATAAGATACATTTTCAGGAAGTTTTCTGCAGTCCATCGAGCATCTTCATTGTTATTTTAAACAACTAATTATGCACTAGTGTGCTGTGCTACAAATCGGAAGGTCGCTGGTTCGATTCCAGATGGTGTCATTGGAATTTTTCATTGACGTAATCCTTCCGATCGCCCTATGGCCCTGGGGTTGACTCAGCCTCTAATGGAAACGAGTACCAGGAGCATTTCCTGGGGTAAAGGCGGCCGGTGCATAAGGCTGACAACCTTACCACCATCCTCTGTCGTTGTCATGTAATCTGGGAAACCTAACTTCCTGGAACCCTCTGGGCCACTCCAGGCCTGTAACGGGACTGCTTTACCTTTAATTATGAATTAGTATTTGTTAAAATATGTTAGTTTTGTTAACAATAATCGTATTGTTATGGTACTAAGAGTACAAAAAGAAAAAGACCTGCTGCTACATAGTGTCGTTAGACGAATGTATCAAAAATAGTCAATCATAATGGTAATAGAAAAAATTAATTGCTTTGAAAACTGCCAATGAAGTTACTTGACATTCTTTTTTAGGTACATGTATTCTGGGACCTCAGCACATTGCAGCTGATAAAGGCAAGAGATGTAACTGTCTAATGTCTGGTGCCACGCCTATTAAGAATCGAGACAGGCTAAAAACTAAATCTGCGTGGCAATGAACACTTAAATCAGAACATAACTCGCACTTTACTGACGTTCGTGAAAATGAGTCACTGTTTGCCTTCTAGCACCTTTTTTTCCCCCGTCCTTATTACTTGGGTTGTAATTATGGGTGCTGTCTATTTTTGTGAGACTGTACTTCTACAGACTGTGTATTAACCTGGATCGCCGTCCAACTTCTACAGACGAAAGTGAGAGTGAAATCATGGTATCTATTCCAGACGAAATTGTTGCCTCTGCCAGACGAAGGAGATCCCCACTGCCTAAAAGAAAGAATCTGTATGTTTTTTTAAATACATACTGTGCAGCATCTTGATATTGTCAAAGTTATTATTCACCAACTGATGCACAAGTGAATTGTCTTAAAAACAATTTTAAAATTTACATTAAAATTAACAATAAAAGAGCTCCGACATGTTTCGGCGCAGTCACACCATCATCAGGGAGCGCGTTACTCGTGCTTGCTTTGAGCAAGCACGAGTAATGTCGGAGCTGTTTTAATGTAAATTTTAATGTTAATTTTAAAACTGTTTTTAAGACAATTCATTTGAGCATCAGTTGGTGGATACAAAAACGTTGATAGCTGTTATGTTCTTCATTGATTCACAGCCGTAGAAACGTAATCTTTTACCCGGACTCGAAGTGGAATTTGTCTCATTCTGAAAATTCAAGACATGCAAAAGTCAGTAACCGTGGTGGCAAAGTTACACAGTTTGTCTTAACGCTAGAATGTTGTGAGTGGTCAGCATTATTCTCGGAGGCTGTATTGTGTGGGAAAGAGCCCAAACTACCCGTTGGATAATAAGTCGGGTGGGGCCCAGAACCGCTTTGAGTTGTCATACAAGATAAAAGTCCTTGTCTACGTTGGGATTCGATTCCTTTATTGTCCCCATGTAGACACGTCGCTGACTGTACCATTAATTTTAAATGGTAAACTTAATATTTTATTCAAGAATGAAATGTATTGCAGACCGCACTATATATATATATATATAGTGTTATTATCTTTATTGTCGTCGTCATCATCATCATCATAATTATCATCATTATTATGAACAACAATGTTCCTGCTCTTCTTGTGGCCATTGTGTGCACTTCCGCACAACAAAACGTTCTGTAAAAACACATATCTTCTCTCCTTTCTTTCATTAAAATGTTTCAGTCTATCAGTCTGCCATCTCCAATTACAATCCTTTCGCCCCGTTGAGGAACGTTACAACACGACAGATGGAGAGTAAGACAGATAGACCGACAGACACGCAAAAACTTAAAACTGACGGATATAGGTTGATTGAAGAGTTTTGATTTCAATCATGCATTTTTTTTTTATTTTCTTTAACGGCCAATTTCAGACTGATCATTTTGCACGTCAGGAATGTGTAATAAATTTATACGACATGTTGGTCAGTATACGTGAATAGAACAGCCAACTTGAAAGAAAAAGACTACGAAGGAAAAGTGTTCTAATAACAGAATAATGATTAACGGAATTTTTCAGTGAGTTTACAGCGCGTGCGTTTGACTAAAATGGAGTTTACTGTCTGGTCCCTTTGGAAAAAGTAACAGATATTAGATGTTGTGCATGTTTAAACATTTATGACTAGCTCAGTGAATGATTTTTCTAGAAATAACCTATTAATGAAATTAAAGACAATTTTAGGCCTATTGAAACTTCAAAATGTTAACCACTTGCAAGTACAAAACTCTAATTGCTCCCCCCCCCTCTCCAAAAAGGCATATTCATCGCCTTCTCTTACATGATTCACTAAATCATTCACCTCTGCTTGTTCGATAAGAGCTCCGTTCATTTATTTCGATCTGACAGAATCGATCGCTGTGCGAGAGTTAAGACGACTAATGGCGATGTGTCTGCCACCCACACCTTATATCCGCTCCATTTGTAAGAGTAAGTTATCCCATACATATTTAATAACTCGCCAGACGGTCAAATAGGCGCTAAGTGGATTGTGATTAGGACTGTATGCAGATGTTGACAGGCGCGTTGTTTCAGCACAACGAATCATTCGTGCGGAAGATAAAGTACATCTTTACGGCTGATGAGATATATGAAGCCCGAAGTGTTTTCCCTCGTACAAGTTTTGAGGCTTGCAAGTCGTGTTGCTGAAATGAGAGTCTTCTGGCTTGTTATACCGTGTAGGGTCATAAGTTGACTGAGATCACTGGGGGAAAAGCGCTTCCCTCATCTTCGTTGTGGCAGAATTAGATGAATTATTTTGATGTTTTGCTGACCGTGCATCTCAGTATAATCTTAGTAATCAACCAACTTAATGCACAAATTCTTGTTTTATAATAAGTTTAATATATTCCTCTACATGTTTCGAGCACTATTTGCTCATCATCAGGAGGTCAAAATTGTATTATACAGCAACTGGTAACATCACACCTGTAGGTGGCGGTGCCGTGCACGGAGTCCTCTCTCGACCTGTGTACCGGAAGGCCACCTACAAGTGTGATGATACCAGTTGCTGTATAATACAATTTCGACCTCCTGATGATGAGCACATAGTGCCCGAAACATGTAGAGGAATATATTAAACTTTTTATAAAATTATTTGTGTATTAAGTTGGTTAATTACTAAGATTATGAGGAATCATGTTGGAAACCAGAGGAGGAAATGTGTCTAAGCACTTTCTCCTCGCAATTATTACCGGAGGCAGTTCTTCCGAAACGTCTGATTAAAAATGTGATATTATACGATGTAGTGCCCAAGAAGATTGTTTCAGATGTGTGACTATGGAGTTAAACTTCATGATGTTTAAGGATGAAATAAATGATATGAATTTTGTAAATTTTTTCTTTTGTGTGATGAATGCTGAACTGAAATTGTGACCGTAACATTTGGCAGTCTCACGATACTGTATACCTATATACACAACATTTGCTAGAGCGGCCGGTCGTGTTAGTTTGTACGGAATATAGATCCATATTTGCGGTAGACGTGTTTCTGCTTTCGAAACGTCGACTTTTCATTTCACGCCGTATCGATATTATGGCCAGAGGAATTTAAATGCAAACGTTTTTATGAAAGAAGACAAAGAGTGGATACTTATTAAACAACAAACAGATTTATAGGCGTAATTCTTAGTCCTGAACTGCTTCGTTCTGAAGAAACAGAAACTGCGTGCTTCGAAGAATCGGCAGCTACTCACCCAAAGACAAAGCATCACGCCCCAGAAGAATAAGCTGTCTGTTGCATCTTGATAAACTTCCAAAAAAGGAATACAAAAAAAAACAAATTTTAAAATGTCAATAAATATCGCTAACGACAGGACATCACTGTTCCGTCATCTAGCATGGCGCCCATAACAGGTAAAATTGTCCCTTTTCACGTCATGAAGGCATATATAGGCAGTAGGGAAATAGCTCTACTTATTCCCAAATTTGAACAGCAGATGGTGGTGAAGAGTTAACTACACGCTTGGTCGCTTTACCGCTCCCCCCCCCCCCCCCCCCCCCCCCCCACCCGCCCCCCCCCCCCCTACCCTAAAGGCGGGGGGGGGGCGGGCGGGCGGGGGGGGCGGGGGGGGAGGAAAGATAATTTTACAC
>Ga0136643_10010945_pt1 | contig 13425 bp, 7 predicted proteins | sample TergutLab28metaG_FD_96883 | JGI IMG/M metagenome (GOLD analysis project Ga0136643, IMG submission 96883) | Labiotermes labralis P1 segment gut microbial communities from Petit-Saut dam, French Guiana - Lab288 P1 (version 3) (version 3) | ecosystem: Host-associated > Arthropoda: Insects >...
CGATGGGCTGCGCTTATGTGGTTCTGCTCGTATTCAACACCTCTTACGTGGTACAGTGGGCTGCTGTATGGTGGTTCTGTACATATTCAATAGCTCTTAGCCGGTTCAGTGGGCTGCTGTATGGTGGTTCTGTACATATTCAATAGCTCTTAGCCGGTTCAGTGGGCTGCTGTATGGTGCTACTGTGCATGTGCAGTAGTTTTTCCTCTCTTCAGTGGGCTGTTGTATCGTGCTTCTGTACATATTCAGTAGTTCTTACTCTGTACAATAGACTGTTGTGTCGTGCTTTGTACGTAAGCAGTGTTGCTTGTGTACATAAGGAGAAGAAGGTTTGCATCTTGAGTAAATGTACACTAATACTTTAAAATATAGGGTGATTACGTGTACCGTCCATTTAAACATTAAACTGCTATGCTTTCTTTCCACACAATTTAGTGATGTGTTTCGTATGATTCTCAGAAAAAGGGGAGGATTTCCTGAAACGTGATTAACCGGTTGGTCTTTGTAGGGGAGAGGCGTTGTGCGAGATTTTAAGCTTTCGTTGCTGTGTAATTGTCGTGATTCATCTTGGACATTTTGCCCCTTGAAGATGGGAGTAACGCGCTGTTACGAAACTTCTGTAACAACCTACCTATTGACATTCTGCAGTAACCCAGAATATTAAAGATCACCGGACGTATTTTGTTTTCCTGAGCGGTAGGAACTGAATTTGTAGATACTGTTAGACGAATTTCCGTTTCCACAGGTTTAAGACCACTGCGGTGTAACTTGCCGCAGAGACATCTGGAAAGTGCATATTCCAGATTTGGCCCTACAATTTTAATCCTTGTTTTTATGTAGACCTTATTTTTGTATGGACCATAGATTTACATTCCAAATTTGGCCCCACATTTGTTTATCGTTATTTAAATATGAACCTTATTTTTGTGTGGACCATAGATTGACATTCCAAATTTGGTCCTACAATTTGTTATCCTTGTTTATATATGGACCATAAAAGTTCTCCGTAATTTCTCAGCAGCATTTGTCGCTGCCCTTGTCATTAAGCTCTCAAAATTGATTTTTAATTTGTTTGGTGGATGTCGAATGCTGGCCCGTGTGTTCATGTCTAGTTTCTGAATATTGGAACTCCGCATTGGCTTTGTGTAATATTTAAAAAAACTGGCAGGAACAAGAATGAATTATAGACTATTCCACACTGAAGTCTGGCAATTTGTCACTATGCTATGTATGAATGAGAAAACGGCGGAGTGAACATATACAGTAAAACTAACGTACTTCACTAAAGGGGGGGGGGGGAAGATTAGATACTGCACTAGCCCAAAGGAGTGACCTGGATGAAGAGGAGATAAGGTCATGCAGAGTGTTAGCCTTAAACCATTAGGTTATAGGCGACTCGCAAGATAAGATAGATCTGCAAGTATATGGAGGGTACAGTTTGTGATTGTTTATGCGTGCTATGCAAGAATGCAGATGATTGGTAATTGTGTAGAACAGTACCAGACGATGGTGGCAATGAAAGAAAAAGGAAAAAGAAAGATAGTTGTTTTAGTCGGTACAGCCGTCTCGGTCTTTTCCGAAATAAATCGCATTGCGTGAATAGTAAGTGAAATCTGATCTGGGAGCGTCGCGTCTGAGATTCTTTGAGAATTGTTAAACTTTTCCTATTAATTTTCAGGGTCCTTGTGCCTGGCAATGTTAAAATGGATCTTGGAGAAAAATATAAAAATATGACGTGAACTTCAGTCATGATGGATCGGGGCTAGTCTTCTGTGGTAATGGACCTCAGAGTTACATGAAAATAGTACAAGCGTTAGCCAGCTGAACGTGTTTCGACTGTCAGTTGTGCTTCTTTAAAGTGGCTTTACGCTGCACGGGTTTTTAAAAGTAAACGTATACAAACATAAATACTGCACATAACACTTGGTAATGTGAAAGGGATAACCATGTCTGCGAATTAGGCTCATCAGTAGGATGCTATGCGGAAACGCCAACATGTTTATGTACACCACATATTTTCAATCATTCATTATATATTGACTTCAGTTCACCCTCTTTTTTAAAGTAACAATGTGAGTATATTCACCTTCCTATAGATTATGCCTGTGTGGATGTGATAGTGTGTGGCATGCACTTGAATCCTATATTGCAGACTCCCTACACAACTCAATTTCTTTACCTAATTTTCCGCTCCCAAGACAGGGCCTTTACTAAACTGGCTTCAAATTCTTTGATATTTCAGTTTGGTCATAACCAACTAACCAACCAATAGACACGACTGGGGATACAGTCGACCGTTCATAAAGTATCCCTTTTGCAGAATTTTTTTTTTCCTTTTCCTGTTTCCCAGTGCACGTTACGAATTTTCGGCTTCAGAAACATGGGTTGTCAATAAGGTACGAATACTAACACGTATATGAGATTAAAAGTCGAATTATTTTATCTGTTTTTAGCTAACTTCCCTTTTTAAGAAAATAAGTAGGCGTTTTGGATATTCGAGTTGTCTGTGCGCCCCAATTTAAACTTTTTGACCAATCGACCAGTTGGCAAGAAATTTTACTTGAAACTTATGTCATTGGAGGACACTCCACCGCCATTACTTTTCACTTTTTACAGTCAGTAGTAAAATGGCGGGCGCACCCACTGTGATGCGGGAACCATGAACGCAAGTAAAATGACAACATGGCTACTGTACGAAAGCATTTGGTTTGGTGGCATTAAACAATGAATTATTGAAGCTAGGCATGTGACATTCGGTACTTGGGCAGATCATTATGAAGCATACACGGTAGGTATTAAATACAGCTTTAAATTAATGTAGCAACTCGCTACGGGCTGGACGGTCCGGGGATCGAATCTTACTGGGGTCGAGATTTTCCGTACCCCTGGGGCCCACCCAGCTTCCTGTAAAATGGGTACCGGGTCTCTTTTTCTGGGAGAAAAGCGGTCATCCACTCCCACGTAGCGCCTAGTTGAAAGAAAGGATAGAGCTTTACATCTTTTCCCACTGTGGGCCTTCATGACCTGTTATTGGGTGCTTTACCTTCAAGCCAACAGTTGCAACCATGACAGGGATGCGAAACATGAAAGTTGTATCCGACAAATTGAAAGTATGAGCGGTTGAAAGGTAGAGTGGTGGAAGTCACTTGTTCAAGAAAAACGATTTATGTGTTTGTGGTATACACTGCCGAGCTCTGTAAACCGGCAAATTTTCTAATGTTACGGTTATTAACTGAGCCCTCAGAGCACAAAGTATATCAAAATTGGTCATTGAGAGTACCATCTTATTAATAGGAAACTTTGTGTTAAGATCTTCAAATGAAGAAATCATGAACTTAACACCACTCTGCCTTTTAGGGACATGTATGTAGAATCTGTATAAAACGATAATCCACTTTATACTGTATGATGATGCCGTGATGACCTTCGTGAGGCCCCGGGTTGAGTGCTAAATTTAATAATCAATTGGTGTCCTTTACTGAACATTACCAATTACTGTCTAAAGTAATAGGTTACTTTTCACAGATTATTATCGATTGGACTCGATGAGTTTCGATTGGTCACAGTGACAGTGGAGTAGCGCGTGAATATTTAGCAGCTTGTCATACGACGTCACGTGGATAGTAATGCTACTGCTACTACTACTACCACCACCACCACCACCACCACCACCACTACTACAACAATTTACTATTACTACTAGTAAATTGTATAATTATAAGTGTATGCAGTAGGAAAGTACGCTGCATGAGGGTTGCTTAGAACTACTTGTCCACCAGACTATCTCTGTTAGTTTCAGATACTTCTGTGTGACTTTTCCAGTTACTTGAAATAAGATAACATGATCGATAAATCTGACAAATGACCATAGACACTTGATGTTAACTAACGCTAATGCAGACCACATTGCTAACATGGCGAGTGTAGCGGTACTTCCCTAAACTTAGCATCCAGACAACTAAAAATACCGAACTGGCGGGTTACAGGCAGCAATGGTGCTTTTCCAAGAATCTGTCTCTTTCTGACTCCTGCCTGACTTGTTAATAACCAGGCCAGATATTTAATTATCCCAATATTACGTTATTTCAGCGTTTTTTTTTAAAGGCGATCGTCTTTTGAGCGATTTGCAAGGATATTTTTTTGCAAAAAATTTGGAAAATAATAAATCGACTGCAATGTAAGTCTTTGTCACCTAGACAGTGGCGCAGTTCATCAGGAAATGACGGTTTATCTTGAAACTCGAATTTAAATGAATTTAGCTCGACCTTGGAATTATTACGTTTTTATGCATGTAGCGAATGGCTCTTTCCGCTAGCAAACTGACCAAAATTATGAATGCATTGAAAGTCGATTTAATGTCATGACTCATCGCTCCATCAAAATTAAAATGTCATAACACGTTTTAATTTGTTTATAGTCCTAAATCTGGCGGAAGCATAGGAAATATATACTTCTCTTTTCTAAACATATTCTCTTGTATAGTTTTTAGTTAATGGTGTAGAGATCTTTTTCACTGGGGTACTTTGCTTCTACCCTGAGGATAGAGGGAGTGCCTGTCTCGGAAACGTTCTTACCTTACTATCAAACTTCATGGCTTCACATTTCAAAGACCGCAGTCCTAAACATTGTTGAGGTTTCATTTATTCTTTTAGGCCAAAGTGTCGTAAACTACTTTCCTGGATCCGTTGTGGCATTTGGCCCATAGGGAACTCCAGCCAAAATTAAAATGCGCAGATATAGAACAGGCGTTCTCCGACTGTACACAAAACGGAATGACAAAGGTGCTAATATAACGTACTTGGTGCTTTTAAGAGGAGTTCGCTTCTTTTCACACAGCTAACCTTAGAGTGTTTCGACCTCCCGTAGAGAGTGGTTCAACGTTTAGTAATGCGATGATTTACATAGTGCAAATTGAATTTCATAAAAACATTTTATAACAGCAATATCCTTCCGCTCAGCATATTTCGACTTTGAGACGGAAAGTAATCGTTGCAGAAAATGGCGCAGAATCGAAAGAAATTAGAGTGAAGGGGTCGTGATTCTTCGGTCCCTTTATTGCTGGAGAGACATTTCGAAGGAAAGAAACGTCTTTTTATCATAACGTGGGTTTAGGCCTGTAGAATGCCAGCATATTTGCTGGCCGACCGTGAAAGTTAAATCTAATTCCAAATTTAAAATCCGATTTGCCACAAAAATAAGTACTCATTCTCAAATAATTACGATTTCTTTTCGCTTGTTAAATTAGGAATGTAGATCAAGTATTTACTGTATTTGAATAGGCCATCGCTTTTTAGATTTTGTTGTTCATGTGGATACCATCCAATAAAATACGACCACTGGCGGTACCACTCGCAGTTCGTGAATCCTGCGTCGCACACTCGGCGGGACGTTTCGCGTGGGTTATCGTCGGCTTGTCACAGTATCTTTACCGAAGTTAAGTGCATGTAGTTTTATTAATACACACCAAGTTGTATCAGTATCGAAAAAATGACAGGGATTCATACGATACAACACGATGCTAGAGTACCTTTATATGCTTACTTGTTACAATTGTGTCATATGTTCCGGTACGCAATGGAAGGTTCTGATCCCTAAGGCTATCGGCGAGAGACCAAAGTAATCACATAGCCAGTATTATAGGATAGAATCTCAACGTCCGTGTTATCACTTGGTAGGCTAGGTGAGTTATGTATCAGTTTTTGCGGTAAAATTCGAATTTCTTTTTGATTCAATCAGAACCCAGAATTTTTTTTTCACACGTGACAGCGCCCAGCCAATGACAGAAAAGTCTGCACCCTTCCTTTTTGAGGGATGGCGGCTACCTACTGTTATCATTAAGATTATGCAACTTAAGCAGTTCTATTGACACGTTTTCCGCTTATTTAACTGTACTGCTACCACAAGATAATGTAAGGTGAGAAAAGGCTTTCATTTAAGACAGAGTATTCCTTATCAGACTTGGCTGAACAAGATTTCAACATTCACATGAAGAGAGGAATGGGGACAGTCGGTCACAACTATACTTCGTAATGTTTTAACGTGTATTGTGCAACATGTTTCGGCTTTAACTAAAATCCGTACAAATCACTTGAAATTCCATCGTGTCAAGTGCAAATAATTATTTTTATAATGCTTGATAATGGCTTTTAGTTAAAAACAAACATGTTGCATAATGTAGGTTAAATCACTGCAAAGCATAGTTGTGATAGGCTCCCCCAATTCCTTTTCTCTCTTTGTACATGACAGCGTGACGTCACACATAAATATTCAACGTTCTGTAAAGCGTTCAGAAGCGATGACGATCTCCAGTTGTCAGAAATCTTACACTGACGGAGAATGTGACTAAAGAATTAAATTGAAATTGGGCCTATTCTAAAGTGACCCTAGTTTTGAAATTTGAAACAGACATCGACAGTTTCTTAATTGTCACCAGGATGTGTCTAAGGTCATTCTCTAAACTGGCCATTCCTAACAAAGAAGGGGATAATGAGAACCAAATAGCCTATCAATATTTTGAATATGTACAAAGTATGTCGCTTTAAATGATGCCGAAGTGATCCATCATTATTAAACTTTTAATAAAGCTACATTAAAAGGCGCGTAATTTTACTCTGTGTAATTTGATATATTTTTATTGTCATCTGTCAGTTACGTCGTTTTGTTCAGAAGGAATGTTTGTTCTGTGACTAGTCGAGTCAAAGACACGTTTTAAAATGTTGCCTGTTTAGGCCGCCAGTACTGCCGTCCGGTACTCGCCTATGCATACGAGTGACTGTATAACAAAGAAGGGCAAATGACTGATGAACGTATGCCTAAAATGACGATGCAATCCCTTTTGGTAGCAATGAGGAATAAACTGTTTGAAGTACTTGGACGAACATGACTTGCCATTCATATGCAGCTCGCATGTGTGCAAGGTAATCTGAAATACTAATAAATTACAATACCCAGTTAAACAATACTGGCATGTTGCTTTTGCAAATGTGTCAGAATACCTGACGCAGTAACGAGAAGAAAGAAGATTTTGTTTCGACATTATATAAGCTGACGAATAGGCGTAGGAAAAGGCTGTTTTACTTGGTTAAAATCTGTCCCGTCATCTGCTTTTCCAAAAGTTCAAACTTGAAAAACAACACTGATTAATTTGACCCCTTTTATACATATTTCTGAAGTATCAGTTGTTACAATAAGGGTAGCATGCACCGTGCAAATGTTCGTAACACTCCTACTGAGGCAAGCAGTTAGCCTTGAAGAGAGACGGTGAGTGAGAATACTACTGTTCTTGAAGGCTGTAGGAGTATCCTACGCTTCGTCCGGCGGCACTGATACAGTCACGAACAGAATAGCCCGTTCTCGAATTCATTCCCCGGATTTACGGATAGGTGCATTTTATTAACCTAGATCCGCCTAAAAATGTGCTAAGTAGTTGGAAATAAAAATTAACACATAAGATTTGAGATTTTTTTGCAGCAGTGAAGATTACCGTGTAGTTTGGTAGGTGGGTGCCTACGTTTCCTGGCACCATGTACCTCAACCTTCAGGGTATATGCGCCTCCGAAACGTCGGCACCCATACACCAGAGTACTCGGTACCGTAACCCGGAAGACCGCAATGTGAACAGTTACCTGTGTACGATGTGCTTTATGTGGATGAGGGAGTTTGTTAGCTCCTGAACTGTCACACTGCCAGACCTATTGCTGCCCACAGTCCAGTTGAGTAAATCTAGTCTGTTTCTCTTTATTCTGTTTTTTTTTAGAGGATCAAATGAATTCATTTTGACAGCATTGCGTGTTTAATGATTTTGAGGTGTGTTTTAGTGTCCAGCAGCATTTTAGAGTTACTTTTTACAATAAATGGAACGTTGTTCTTGATTAAAGAAATAAAATATTCAGTGTTAAGAGTGAAGAAATTTCACGCCGAGACTGTCCATGAGACGTGAGAATGCCGGTGACATAATTCACGTGTCGGCTGCAGTTGACGTATGTTCCCGTGAAATGTCGTGCATTGAATTTTGAAACTGAAAACGGAGAAAATGACGTAACAAGGATATTTTTTGTTGTGTGTTATGACGTTTAAGTGAAGTAATATCGGACCTCGGCTAAGCTTCTTCAGAAACAAACACGGCGTATAAATTGACGGCGAGCCGTTGTTATAAAATCCCTCATAGAAGGTCGAGGTGTAGATGGATGGTTGTAGGCTTGTTACAGTTGGTTTGAAATAGGCTGTGGTGGTGGGGGAGGAGACTTACTTGAAAACCATTTTTCATCCGAAACAGACAACCTTGTCTTGACCACCGACGTCCACGAGACAGTTGCTAGAATCAACAAACACGTTCGATTTATCGGTAATGGAAAGCCCGACATCATGTAGTCCCCAACACGTTGCTAAAACTTTAAATAATGCCTTGAAATGAATTTACAGGAAGCTTGAAAATCTACATCCAGTAGCCAGAGATAAAGTCCGGCACAAAGACATGCTCGAACCAAATAAAACCGGAGAAGCTGCGATATTTGTTTTGGAAATACGCAGAAAACGAACCGAGGTTCTCGACGTGCTCTTTGTTACAACGACTTGGTCTAGCATAGTTAAATAACTGGGTATGGGTGAAAAGCGTTTGATGAAGGAACGCAGTGCAATGCAGACACTCAATCCTATTACCACACACACATATACCCTATTCCATGGTGCAGAGTCCTTCTTGAGAAGCTAACCGGTTTTCATCTAGGCAAGAAATTCCCTGCATTTTATGGAACCCGAAGGTTCATTACCGCATTCACAAGTTCCAACCACCTGTCCCTATCCTGAGCCAGCTCGATCCAGCCCATGCCCCCCATCCCACTTCCTGAAGCTCCCTCTTAATATTATCCTCCCATCTACGCCTGGGTCTTCCAAGTGGTCTCTTTCCCTCAGGCGTACCCACCAAAACCCTTTATACGCCTCTTCTCGCCCTCATACGTGCTACATGCCACGCCCATCTCTTTCTGGATTTTATCCCCCGAGTGTACCATATCAACATTAAAACTGGATTTATACCTCAGACCATATTTGTATGTTTCGATTGATGATGAAAGTAATTATTTACACGTTACAATGGAGAGGCTGTATGTTTATTGTGAAGCAGTAATAGAATCTGTCAGTACAGTTGAGATGAACTTTTTGTTCTTAAGGTTCATGGCTTTTTTCAAACAAGCTTTAAACTGCGCCGTAATTGTACACGGTATATCTCCATGAAAACGCTGAATGCTGTTATAAGATGGCGCGTGACCACTGTCTGCCCTCATGGGCTATTTTAATTGACACACACATCCATTTCACAAACAAATGACATTACCGCGACCGTATTGCATTAAATTGTACAGAAACGTAAGGCTTTGTTCCAGGTGCATCTATGCGTTAGTCCATTGCTTATCAATCTATGGGTCGCAACCAAATTCGGTTCGCCAAGCTGTTCTGAGTGGGTCACGAAACGATTTCACGAATCCACTTATTACTAACGCACAGTACTTTAAAAGCAGTTTGTTTTTATATGGAATCACCTGTACTGACATTTTAGCAGTGTCGGCTTGACCTTCAGGTTATAAAGAAATGACACGGGCAATTGACTACCAGGGTTGTCAGCCTCTCAACGAAAAATTACCGGCTCCGCCAAACAAAATTATTATTTTTTAGCCACAGTTATCGGTACGGTTGGCGAAATTTCATGAAGTTGAGGATTTCTTCGCAAAAGACGGAAAATTTAAATTTAAAATATCATGAAAATTAATTCTAAATACAAGAGACGTATGAGGAGTCACAGGACTACACTCAGGTTAGTGCCGAAGTATTTAAATGCATATATATATATATATATATATATATGTGTGTGTGTGTGTGTGTGTGTGTGTGTGTCAGTTCATGAATTAAAGTATCTCATACATTATACCGCTTCATGTTTCTTCTTTTCCAACTATTTTTATTTAGGACTCACGGGGTCGCGAGACAAAGCTGTTCATCTAATCTGGGTCGCGGCACAGAATGGTTGAGAAACAATGAGCCCAGCTGTCACAGTACCGTACAAGCTAAAGCATAAGCGTTTCTGAACCGAAGTACCGCGGTACGACAGTGTTCTACGTTGTGATCTGGGCTTCGCAACGATTCGTTGCTGCTGTCTAGATATTGTTTTTATTTCCTTACGTTTGCTTCCTCATGCGCTTGGCAGAATTTATGTTCGAACGTATTTTTTTTGTGCTGCTATGCGACTACTAGTTTGTGGAACGTTTGTTTGTTTTATTGTTCTGTTAACTTTATTGGGTACATTGATACCTCGGCTAACGAGTGACCCTGCTAACGAATTTTTCGGTTAACGAAGATTTTTTTCGCTGTTTTTCGGACTCGGCTAACGAATGCTTTAGTGGATGCGCGCGCTAACATGAACGATCGGGCCATTGCAGGAGCTTATCTTTTCCGTCTGTATGTGTGTTTCGGCTAACGAATGTGATTCCGGAACGAATTATCTTCGTTAGCCGAGGTATCACTCTTAGGAAAAATATACACAAGAATTTGAGTGTGCGTATTAATAATGATAATAATAAAGTTTATACATAAACAGTTGTATGCTAACTGAAATTTACAGTAATAAAGGAACTGGTTTGCATTTAGTGTGGAGCATAAAGTATTCAAAAGGGACGTCGCACGGAGTGAGACACAGTAAAATAGGACATCGGATTTTAGGATACTGTATTAAACAGAGTTTAAATCCGTCTTGTAGGGAATTTAACGCCCACTGACGACATGTGATCACATTAAATCAGAAATGGCATAATAATGCGACGTATCTTTTGCATGTATGTAATGAACTGTCCTGGAAGTAGGTTTAAAGTAGAAAACTAAGTATGTGTATATGCTCCAGCAACAGGCTACTATGGTGTCGAAATTGTCATGTAAATGTACGTACAACATTACAGTCAGACGTACGTGTACTCGTATTGTCGCAGGTTTATGTACATACTCGTCTAATGTGATTGTGGATCATCTCCTACTGTAATACAATAATATGAATTTAGATTATTTGGAAATTAATGGCTGTAGAAAATATTTGGACTTTATGAAGTGGTCGGGAAAGGTGAGTGGGGCGTGTAGGGTAACGAGGAAACTTGGAGTTTCCTAATGCTTACCCTAACGTTAGGCAATGGAGGCTATCATGTGTTAAGAAACGCCTCCATGTTTTTGTAAAGGAATTTCGTAAACCTGTCCGTAGTACCCATTAGCTACGAATTCGAGGCAGGGATCTATAAATCCCGGGCGCCACGTCCGCGCTTCCAAATTTTGTACGATTGCGTCAAATATTTTTGGGTTCTTATTATAGTATTTGTTTCATTTCACCCTCCCAGCTCCTAGAATTTCGAGGTAGCTTCGGGACTTTTGGAAAACTTGTGCATCCATGAGTCGAGGATGTAATGGGTTAAGAAACATGTCATATTTTGGCGGGGAAGCATTTGAAAAGCAATGCACCGAGTGAGAGAAGTGGGAAATTTAGAAGGATAAACTATAAACGTATGAATGTGTTTGTTACCAACAAACTGCAGAACACATTTTGCTTATCCACATATAAGAGACTACTCCAAGATGTTTCGGCTGTTTATTGTAGCCATCCTCAGGGAGCAGATAATGCAAAGGCTGTAAGTCGAACTCGGGTATAACGTCATTAGGGGGGGGTGAATATTTTATGTCGATATAGACGAGTGTTTACATAACCGAGAAGTATAATGTTATAGTTAACAGTGTTGAATTAATTGGTACCTTATTGTCTGACGTTTTAGACGAGGCGTCGCAGAAACCAATATCTTTATAACTGGGTTTGACTCTCTCTCTCTCTCTCTCTATATATATATATATATATATATATATACACACACACACACACACACACAGTGTGTATGTGTGTGTGTGGAGTTACAGTTTAAAATGTAACTTTGTCAGGTACATTATAAGTATACAGTTATAATATTATTAACGTATAGTGTTGACTATATGTATGTACGTATGTATATATATATATATATATATATATATAAACAATTGTACGGGAGCAAAAATTAAGTGTATCAAAACACGTGAAATTGGTTGAATTCTCCTCAAACTTGTTGAGTTGTATGTCTGAAAGTATAAAAATTTTAAAGTAAATCAGTTTTAAGGTGCAGTTATAAGATCACATGAAAATAGTTTAAATAATAATAATTGCATTACATTACATATATAGCCTTGTATTTCAGTACTCCCTGAGGATGGCTATAAGAAAGAGCCGCGACATGCTGGGAGTAGTCTCCTATATGGGGATAAGGGAGATTTGTTGTGCAATTTGTTGTCATAATCTCACTGGTGTATATGTATTGCACGGAAGTTGTAACACACCAAGAATTTAATAAACTATATTTTAGAGGGAACAACATTGACATTCTGCCAACACAAGATGGGCTTCCTTTACATTATTTTGTTTGATGTGTTGAACGTAATGCCGGAGATTTAAAATCCGTTCAGTGCCATTTGATACGTAAAGTTAAAAATGGCAAGCAGATTGTACGCGTAGTTCCTGCTCTGAACTTCCCGCTTGCCTTTTATAGTCGTCTTTGAGACTTCTTTGCTGCTTCTGTCTAGAACAGATGTCAGTTTATTCTTAGACTCAGATTCAAGGTGTCTGCATCTTCATTGTCTCAGTTACTTAATTTACTTGCGAGAAAGTTTAGACGAAAAAAGTGTTTAAAAGAGATAATGTCGAGATAATGCAGCGACCACCGCAAACACACTGGAACATATTTGTTTCCCATTTCTCCTGTCATTTTGCTGACTAGTTACACACGCCAGCAATCTAAACCTAGAATGCCTGAGCAATGACGTTTGCTCTTACTAAGGGTAAGGTCGAATTTCACGTGACTCGTAACTCTAATGGTGTGATATTTAGCTACAACACGTGACTCTTCGGAATTTAGTCATTGGTACTACAAGTACTTGGATAAGAAAGTGGAAAATGTGATACATTTAAACAATACATATGCGTACTTTGGTTGGTTGTGTGGTGTATGTGGCTATTTCTGCCTGCATAGGTGTAAAACGAAGTCTTTTACTTTGAGGTGAGTAACGCCCACATGAAATGCAGTTACTCGGAAACGAATTGTTCTGGCAAATATTTAGATCTAAGACGGACAAAAACATTAAATCAGTGGCTATTTCACAAGTTAGTGGGAAGGCCCGTTTAAATTGAACTTGGAGTAATTTGTTTCTTATTTATCACCAAATGAACCTTCTTTTTGGGCGGTAGTTAAGAATGAAACGGACCGCCTCTGTGGTCTAGTGGTCAGAGTTTCTGGCTACAGATACAGAGGTCCCGGGTTCGATCCCCGGCGCTACCAGATTTTCTGAGTAGTAGTGGGTCTGGAACGGGGTCCACTC
>Ga0136643_10010947_pt1 | contig 13424 bp, 5 predicted proteins | sample TergutLab28metaG_FD_96883 | JGI IMG/M metagenome (GOLD analysis project Ga0136643, IMG submission 96883) | Labiotermes labralis P1 segment gut microbial communities from Petit-Saut dam, French Guiana - Lab288 P1 (version 3) (version 3) | ecosystem: Host-associated > Arthropoda: Insects >...
CATCCCCGTTGTGTTGGTTCAATAACAAAGAATTTTGTGTATTACACGTACAGTCGAACACAACTATATTTTACCTAGTAGTACAGTAGGAATACAACTACATGTTTCGGCCCTATATGTGGGTCATCCTCAGGTTGAGATTCAACTTACAGATCAGCTATACAAGATGTGTGGGGTGTTTGTCGGGGGATTGGGTGAGTGGGGGGGGGGCGAGATATCATTGTTTCAATAGTGGGTACCGCGACCTAGGGCTGCTACAAGTGCTAGTTTTTAAGTATAATTTTTAAGTATTTTAAAGTATATTTTACTAATGATACCAATTATAACATACCCTTAGCATAAGAATAGTAACCCACTTGACTTGTGTACATAAACAACTAAAGAAAAATCCACTTGTAGCAGCCCTAGGTCACGGTACCCACTATTGAAACAATGATATCTCGTTCCCCTCCCCCCCCCACTCACCCAATTCCCAGACAAACACCCCACACATCTTGTATAGCTGATCTGTAAGTTGAATCTCAACCTGAAGATGGCCCACATATAGGGCCGAAACATGTAGTTGTATTCCTACTGTACTGCTGGGTGAAATATAGTTGTGTTCGACTGTACGTGTAATACACAAAATTCTTTGTTATAGTGGAAGTACTACCGGTCATGTGCCTGAGGGGACTGAGGACAACTGCAAAAATTCTTAGTCAGGGTACCGGGTGTTCCGACCGAGTTTCTAAACGACATCCGCCAATACAAGCCCATAGCATTGCCACAATACCCTTCTGCTAGGTGTGTCATGGGTTATATGGCTAAATGCCAAAGGGTCAAAGGGTTAAAATTTGTAATGGCTGGAGCTAGGTGGCTATTTGTACTTTTTATTTCTGCACAGTTCTTCTTGCACTTAAAATTTCCAGGACTTCGGATTTCAACTGTAAGCTCTGACATTGGAATTGCACAGACCTGCCTTCAAATCCAGTTTCCGTAAATTTGTGTTCTTGTATGAGTACCAGGCGAAGGACGAATTCTACAACCAGTATTCAGTTCAGTCCTGCCTCAAACTATACGAAAACAAAACCAGATGCTTCAAAAATAATTCCTTTGTTTCCTGGCAGAAGAACAGTCCGGTGAGCAATGAAATAGTTCCATAATTTAAGATGCATTTCATACGTGAATGATTCGTAAGACGTGTGGAAAGTCAGGTACATGTAACTAAATAATATTCAGTGTCGTAACTGTGCAGGTTTTAATCACATGACAGCAATATATTCTGCCATTCGTCACACAAAACCAGTGTGTGCGCTGTCTGATTGCATATTTGCAGCAGCGGCGGCAGCAGCCGCCGCTGCCGTCGTGGTGACTGTTGAAACATTCTGAACGTTTCAAATAAAAGCCTGGCGGAATATGTTGGTTTATCAGTGACGGGAAGGAAATTGGTCTCGGAATTTACTGGTGTTTGCATGTCGAAAGTTTTCAGTGAGCAAACAAGAAACGAAAATATATGACAAATTTAAAGCCACCGTAGCATTGCGACTTGAATCCAGAAAAATGTTAATGGTGAGCCGTAAACTATAAATGACCCTCAAGCTGCGTGAAGTGTTTAAGGTATTTGACCCGGTATTGTCGGTGTTCACGTCTGACGAGCCATATGTCACAAGAGAACAGGGTGTCACCTTAGGTGATCAGTGATACGGCTGTTGACCGCCGTACAAACAACGCGACCTGCAGCGATAACGACAAACAACTTTTACCTATCAGTGATTCCTGCGTCTGTGGAACTTCGCAGCTACCCGACGATTTCTTAAGACTGTCGTAAGTTCATATATTCTTTTATTTTTTTTAAATATAGCGCAGTTTGCACGTCTAAGACCGAGGTTACGTCGGTTGCATCACCTGACGTCTAAATAAATGGTAACAAGAAGCCACGAATAAATGTGTGGGCGCGACAAAGATTAAGGGTTAAATGTTCCGGGTTCCGATGAATGCAAGTTAAACAGTTCCGGTTACTGCGAAAGTATTGTGGCTTTTGTAAAATCATTCAATTTGTGTCCTGTTTGATGTAAGGGCGAATACAGACGAGAAGGCTAACTATAAATAAGCAATTGTTGACAGCGAATGCCGTATTTCTAAATTGTGCATTTGAATTAATAAGGATGTAACATGTGACGTAGGAAGGCAATTCAACATCGCTATGAAGTTTGTAACAGTCGGTGCCAAGTTTGCACCATAGGGTGTCAAAAAGAAGTTGTGCCAGTGTCGCCCGTTCTTTTCACTGCGATCCTTTAGAAGGACTGCTGTACACTGCACCACTTGCTGATACATTTCTTCGAGCTGAGAGTGGCACACCCGTCAGTCATCGTACGGTTGCTCCAAATATCTCTTATGGGTTAGGCTAACATTACTGTTAAATTTCTGTGGTTCTTCCATGCACCCCTGATGGCATCACTAAGAAATTCTGCATTTGGTCCAACAGTGTACTTATTTCATATGATTCCTGCAGTTAAGACCGACTATTTGTGTTTAGCAGCGCTAAACCGTTGGCTAGGGCAAGGGAAAAGGATTGCATCAACCATTTTTGAATACTGGCGTGCAGACTGCCTGCGAATGGCGGAATTTCATAGAAGCATGTAGGAGTAGCAAAAGGCTGTACTGGTGTGTACATGAGGTGTGTATGTGTTGGTGTCATAAATGGACAATCTAATCTTATTATGTTCTGTCCTTCTTGTACCTGAAGACGTACTGAGAGAGTGACTGAAATTAGGCAAAGGACAGACACGGCGTCTTGTCACAGTGGACACAGGGGGGGGCATTACGAAGTGCAATTTTTTTAGCATCTTGTAAAGGTACTTCACCATCACACTCGGACACACCACACTTGATAGGACTCCTCTGTACGAGAGATAAGCCCGTCGCAGAGACCCCTACCTGACAGCACACAACAGTCACAATGGACAGACATCCATGCCCCCCCCCCCCCGGCGGGATTCGAACTAACAATCCCAGCTAGCGAGCGGCCGCAGGCCGCACTCTCACAGGGATCTGCCTGATTTATGAAAGCGGACTACAAATATTAGTATAGTAAAATGTTTTAGTCACTTCCAAAGACGGAATTTCAGTCTTTAATTAATGGCTCCCCATCAGCTTCCTTAAAGGTCCATAAAGACTTCATACATAATAGCAGTCATTTCTACTCACCCCGTCCACAGCACAAACTCGATGTTGTCGCCATGTTTGCTTCTCATTGCCTTGGCTGCCGACTCGACCAGGGCCCACGGCGACTCGCAGTTGTAGTCCCCAAAATGGCCCGCCTGCCTACTATTGCCGACCACGCCACCTAGCTTGTTCTCCGTGAGCCGACATACTGCACACACACAAACAAACATTTAATTAACAACACTGTATCAACTATGGAGATTTTGTGGCGGAATGGGAACTAGATATAATGTGGAAGGAAACGGCTGTGGCCTGTGTCAGTATGCCGTCCTGAATTATTCATGAGTAGATGGACACACACGATGATAAATACTGGAATAGACGGATCTGTGCCCGAGTTAAAAAAAAAAGCAGTTGTTTGCTAGACAAGAAAGAGGAATGCCAAAGCATTACACTATGGGGATTTAAGCTAGTGTGCTATTATTAGGACTATCATTGCTAATTCCCAAAACGTTTCCTGCTTATATTACTATTATTTCTATTACTATTACTTTAACCCTTAATCCGCTAACGTGGAAAGTATGGCGAGCTCCTAATAATGCCAGCAGATGGCAGATGGGATTTAACTCGGCGTTTAAAGGGTTAAGACACACTTATCTGAAAGAACCAAGGATCACATTTCACCGAACAGGGGCTGGTCAGCATTGCGTTTTATTTCAGACCACTCTGTCCGTCTAAACTTGTGTTTCTGAAGATGAATGTGTGACTCCCCTTACTGTTCATAACAACTTTGGTAGCCTGCCTTACTGGACAGTCTATAGGCACGTTTCGCCCTGTCTTGTGCTGATTACAGGGCCTGTGCTGTCACCCAGTGGATGAGAAACAATCACGCAGGTACATTCTGAGGTAGTTGTTGTAAATTTCTCAATGTCATTGGCTTCTCTTCTGAAATCACCATTGCTCAGTATTTCTCAAACGTCTGCCGCTGATTCACATTAACCCTTACCCCGCTAAAGTAGAAAATATGGTGAGCTCCTAATAATGCCAGCAAATGGCAGATGAGACTTAACTTGGCGTTTAGAGGGTTAAATGTTACCTTTAACTTCCGAATGTTTCTTATTTAGTTTTAATTTTGCGTCTCAAGACGCAGAGTCACATGATGGCATTTCTGTGGAATTCGTGTGATCAAATTGCTTCGTGTTTCTACTTGTATAGCAAAGATACACATATTGAAGGATGATGTAGATAAACGTACCTGCGACCCAGGCATAGTGCTAACTGTAAACTACATCTTCTGAATAAAAGGCTGTTAGGAAGAACTTCAAATGAAAACTGGTGGGCCGTAATGTTAAGCGAGTGAACGGGGATGGAAACATCTCTCCAGAAAAAGCTGGACATTCCGGGCCATCTGGAAAGCGAAGGATGGGCAGTTCATTCCTACGTGCTCGATGACGGGGAAAGGACGATACGAAATACGTGCACAAGCTGTTCATAGAGTGATTCCTTGTCTGGAAAGCTGCAAGAGCCGAACAACATAGACCTATCGCTCACTGAATGCAATAGTGGCACAACTCAGAAATTGCATTGTGGAGTTAACACTAGGATTGAGCTAAAAATATTACAACCCCATCAGACAATATTGGCATACTTCTTAGTCAAAACATGCCCCGTACATGCCACTATTTGTTGGACATATTGTTTATATTTTTGCGCTGAATCGTAGTATTATCTCGAAATGGGCAATTATTGGATTGTGCCACTGTTGCATTTAGTGAGCGATGTGTTCTGAGACATGTGGTTTTCGAGACACGCTTCTCAGCATTGTTCCTTGTTTAAGACAACAACGCCCTTTGTTTGGTTAACCAAATATACAAAAAGCACAGGAAGGCTCAGTTCTTACTGCATTGTCATGCATTACACACTATGAATAGTGCGACTTACTATTAACCGCGCGATGCCGGTGTTAATCGAGGGGGCAGTTATACGTGTGAACATGCGCTCTGTTACCTTGATCAACGTCATCCAGGCGCTAAAATATTTCGACGATTTGAGTAGCGTCTCCGTGAGACAGGAAGTATGGCAACTACAGCACTTGTGAGCGAAAAACGCCCTCGGATCATAAGGATACCAGCTAAAGAATATGCTATAATTGCAGCTGTGGGAAGACAACCGTGAAGCTTATGGGGTACGGCACGAGAAAAGGGACTATCTCGACAATGGGTGTTTTGTTACAAGTTGAACATTACTGTGCGAGGCGAGGGCGTCTGTTTCCAGACGACTGTCTTGTACGGCTAAGATTTTTCTAACGTCTACAACAACACGCTGCGGGTGAACTGATTCGCACTACACAGCATAAACATGCGAAGGGTATTTTGACCTTTCAGTGTTCACCATAGTTGCATCTGTGCATGAAATGGTTTTCTTATTACCTGTGATCGTGGGTATAACGTCCGCTTCTGTGTCAACAGGTGGGCTGGTAAAATCGGCAATAATTTCGCGAGAACCTATCTGCAGTCCGGTAGGCTGACTACATAACACTATCGTAATTTTCTGGAACATGTTCTACCGGGGCTGCTGGTAGCTTTAAGACAGATTTTGTGGTTTCAGCACAACGGAGCTGCATCACAATATTGTATGGGGAAGGTATTCTTCAGTGGTTGAACTCGGCCTATCCAGGAATGTAGACTGGACATATAGGGGTGTCCACTTCGTGATCTCCTCTGTCGCCGAATCTAAATGTGGTGGACACCTGAAGGAGCCGGTTTACCCATCCTTTTCAGTAATACCGAATACGTCGAGGTAGTGATATACACATGTACTTTGAAAGTGGTCGATTTGAACATAATTAAGATGTGATGGACTTCTGTGCGGCCCATTGCTGTAAGGACGAGATTTTAGTGCTTTGATTGTCTGGCACCTTGCGCTGTCGTGCACTGGAGAGCTTGTCTGCGAAATTCGTTTCATCCTGTGTGTGTGTGTGTGTGTGTGTGTGTGTGTATGTATGTATGTATGTATGGATGTATGTGTATATATATATATGAGCGTGTGTGTGTATCCTGAGATATCCTAACACACTGGCAGTAACAGTGTGGCCATCTTGTACCGCAATTTACAGCGCTGTAACCGAAGAGCAGCAGAATATTACGTAAGAACGTGCGAGACGTTGGCCTGGTCGAGTAAACTTGGCTTATTTTCATTGTCTTGTTATAAAGGGCATGTAATTTCGTTACTTCCTTGTGGAGAAGGGCAAAAATGAAAGGAAAACTGACCTTTTATGAGCGGCGCCATTGGAAGCAAAAACCCGGAAGCCTTAAAAACATATTCAAAGATTTTTTGTGTTCCAAACTTTGCTGCGTTCTTCTGACAAGGTACTTACATTTTCGGGTGTCGCCTGACGTTGAGTAGTGGGCGTCATAGTGAATGTCCGTGATGTGCCAGAAGTATCCTGCAAGAAACAGAAAATTTTCATATCAGTATGGCATAGTTATCACAGCAACTTTTTATTCCGAATTTCCTAGGTCGCAAATATGTTGCATACAGAGAGAGAGAGAGAGAGAGAGGGGGGGGGAGATCAGTTCATAACAGAAAACTCATATTTCGAAGAGGACGGGTAAAGTTGGATGATGAAATATGAAAACAAAGTTTTTTTGGGGGGGGAGGGGGGGGGCGGGTAAAATTAACAACCCTGGAGTTTCCTTTTTATAGGGTCTTGTGATTATTGTGCTTTCTAATGCAGGAGTTAGTGAACTAACAGGAACCAAATGCCTTCCGTTTGTTTCATAAATTGGAGCTGTATGTACTTTAGACTTTACGTAATATCATGCGATGTTGCATCTTCTTTCTCCGCATTGGATATTAATGAAAAGAAATTCACGCACATTATACATTATTCTCGGTGTATACGCACTGACTGCATACTGACTGTAGGATGATATCCCACTCACCAGTACATGACCGCGATACGTTCAGCCCTGTAACCACTCACTTTACATTTGTTATAATACAGCGGGCCGTCAGTAAAAGGTAAAGCTCACCCTAGAACAGGCCACGAAGGTCCAAAGGAGAAATAGAAGTATAGCTCTACTCTTTCTTTAACCTTGGCGCTCGATGGGGGTGGGTGGTCAACGCCGCGCCCCGGCCGCTTTACCCCCGGGAAAGAGCCGGTACCAGGAGGCTGGATGAACTCTTGGGTCGGTCTGGACAGGTGCCCAAAATCTCGCCCCCCACCGGGATTCGATCCCCGGATCGTCCAGCCCCTTAGCGAGTCGCTATACCGACTAGGCTATCCCGGCCCCGGGTCGTCAGTACGTCAGTAAAGTATTGCATTGTGGGTAGTGTAATAGAATTCAGTGCTCTGCTGCCCTCAGTACACACCCCTTGCTACCTGTGATAATTGGTGAGTAGGGAGATGTGAAGTCTACATAGCCGTCCTGCTGAAGTACTAGTCTTCAGAGATGTTAACGCTGTGTTCTTGGTTTAACCGTTCGGACATTCTGAAGTCACACGCTTTTTCGCGGCGTCTGTACAGATTTACACAGTGTAACATCCCAGAAGACTGGAATGTTCAGTGGTAGACAGTTTCGCTGCCTGTCCATTACAGTCCTCTGTTCATTGTGAATAGAGTCTTGTTTAATGGCATGCGATGTCGTGTTCTTTTTATATCCAGTCCTGATACATCGTGAGACATTCGTAGAAATGTACCTTTCGTTTGTTTGTGGAACTGCGATACGGATAACAGCATCCGACGTCCTCCTGCCGATTCAAATATATGGCTTGGCAGACATTTTGTTTGCATGCATCCGCACTGGATTTTTCCTCGCATTACAAATCGCTACATGCATTTCCCCAACATTGTAAGCGTCGTTACCCGTTTGGCGCCTGTATTTAATGGCACTGGGTTCAGATTCTGCGATTTTGCAAGCAGATATTTGATTAAATTTGCTATTTCATCAAATTGTATTTTATTTTTTAAACACCCTATAGTTGTCCCTCGGTAAACCGGATTCCAGAGTAGCCCGGAAAATATTGGGCAAAACATAAAGCAGTCTTTCGTATTTACTTTATTGTTATTATGTACACTTTTAAGTACGTTTATTTTAGCACTGATGATGATTTCTTGTGTTCCCTAAAGCTACGGATTCTTTACTCTTTGAGCCGGAATACTGAATGTTCCGGACCACCCTTCCCCTCATGTAGTCCGTATGGCCGAGGGTATAATTTACTTAAATTGCACGTGTAAGATATTCTAGCTGTTCGTGACTCTGTTTTCTGCGCATCTGGAAAAGTTAGGAAAGTCGTGGTTACATTGACGGGCTGAGTTTAGGTTATACATGTTTCAGACCCGACTGTCTGTGTCAATCATCTAACAAACACACTCAATCTTTTATTGAGACACTGAAGCTGTCTGCTCGTATTTATATAATACCGTAGACAATTCCTCGTTTTGATTCAGCATTGGCAAATATATGTATTCCATGTGGGTTTCGGTAGTACGATATTTTTCCAACGTACTTCGTCCAACGACTTCAGGTAATATAACGGGTTCAATTTTGTACCCTCTTTACCCTTTTTAATGTTTAACTGTTCATCGGTCCCGTTTTGAAGTGCAGAGTTTAGTCGGATATAGTTTTGAATTAAATGCTATTTAATCAGTAATTTTTAGTGGAGGTTCGAATGACAGAAAGAGAGAATAGTTATATTGTGGGCTTCCCCAAACTTTCCGGGCGAAATGAGGAATAGTAATTATACAACAATTAGCGGTGTCGGTTTACTTCCATGTTTCTTCCAAGCCAAACCTATTATACTCCTGGCTACGGGTTCGAACCCATATACATTCTCTTGTGACAGAATTGACTTCTCTTCTCATTCTTTGGTTACCAAGTGGGAACCTTTGAAAAAGTTTTGTGTTTTGTAAACATGCAGGCCTACATGTCTGAGTTACACGTGGCAGGGAGAGGGAAAGAAAGAAGAAAAGCACGAAAGAAACAAAGAAAGAAAGCCTAGTGTAACGTCCTTACATTTCTCGCCATAAAAGTAATTTTTGTCTTGTAGACTACGAACTAAAGAAAGTTCCTCGACATGTGGCATCCTCAAGTACGAACGTTTCTTGTTTCTTAACAATGTGTAGGTTCATTTCTTAGCAGCATAGCACTTGACAAATGGAAACGCTGCGATCAGCTTCAGAGCTGTAGACTTTATTATGAAGGACATAATAATGCAAACTTGGAACATAAATCCTCGGATTTATACAGAGCGGGCTGAGTCTCGCCTCACTACCCAACGATATTAATCATTTGGAAGTTGTTCAACTCTTGAGAATAATATTTTGAAAGTGACATTTGGATTACAAACACATATAAGTGTTATTAAAAAACGTAATCCGCTGCCGGCATGGAAATGCAACAGAAAGAAGCATGAAGCCTCATAAGCTCGTAATTCTAACTTAGTTCTGAATTCACTTTCATAGTGACAAGTAATGAACTACTCGGCTGAGCACACGTTGACATCTTCCTGTCAGTTCAATTCATGATACAAACACTTCTACATACTCTTATAGTAAAACCAACGAGAAGCAATAATTTCTCACATTTATTTTTGGAACAGGACTCTACATGTTTCGGACAGTATCGCTTTCCATCATCAGGAGTCTAGCACTGTATACATAGCAGTAGGTATAGGTCATACAGGTAATGCTGACTGCTTGCTAGCGGGATCAGGATGGAACTTGTTAGGAAACAGACAGCAGTAACTGTTTGACATATGCCTGTTGCTGTATGTACAGTCTTGAACTCCTGATGATCGACTGAAAGACCGTCCGAAACATGAAGAGTGTCATTCCAAAATAAAATAAATTTGAGACATTTGTGCATCTAGTTGGTGTTACTGTAGAAATAACTGTGAGTATTTGTCTCGATGTCAGATAGTTTTGACACCAAGAAGTATATGAAGTCAGAAATACAAAGCCAGTGATCCTCTCTGTCTGGCCATTTTGCTAGAGAGTTTTTAAGCAGCGAGTTATAGCATGACATAAATCCCCCCCCCTACATGTTTAAATTAAGGAAATTCAAATTGTGATAACAGTAACATAATAACAATTTGTGTGCAAATTCGTAAGCACATACACACATCGTGTTCTCACTTGAGCTGTGCAGCACATTGTGGAAAACAGCGTTAAAATGTTTAAAACTCCTTGACACTTTTGTACCTGTTTATTTTCAATATTCCATGGGAGCGCCTAAGCTTCATGTCGATGATAAACTAACACTTTCCCAGCAAATCCGATAACCGATAAGACTAGGTAGGCAACAAACACTTTCCTCTGTGTTGATAGCCCGAAGGCGCCCTGCCTTCTCTCATTTCTATATTTGTTTATCAAAGTGAAGCAAAAAAGGAAGGAACGCTTTCATTCTAGTCTCGTAACGAAATGTCATACTTCTTCCTATTTCTTCCCATTTTTTATTGTACTTTTTCATTTTTCCCCTTGCAAGTCACACTGTTCGCATTATGATGACAGATGGTGACAGTAGACAAATTGGAAGAATTTTCAAACCACTGCAAGATGCCTCCCTCTGCTTTATAACTAAGTTCAAAAGAAACACATTAATGTTCTATGGCTTCACATTTGACTTTCAGATACTTGCAGGACAACATAGCTATTATGCAATGTACCCCACGGATAAATCAAATATTCGCGTCGTGTCGCAGTTCTTGTTCGTCTACGGGGAATGTGGAGAGAATATCCGTGAGGTGGACGAGACAGGTTAGAAATGTATTACGGATTGGTTAGATGACGAATGTGTATAAGTTTGAGTCCGAGAACCTCAAGAAGAATTCAGAACTTGTTTCCCTCTTTAAAAATCCAAGAATTTTCAGCAACTTGCGATAAATAGGATATTACAAACAATTTTTTTAATAATTTGCTTAAGATACATAATTTATGGAAACACAGAATTAGTTGTTCCTAAAATATGGCTGATTATTTGGTGAGAATTAAGAATTTCAGAAGTGAAAACTGAGGAAACTTGAGAATGAAGGTGCTTAGTATCATATCTTGGCTTGAGAGAGAGGAATTAGGGAAAACAAGTAGAAAATCCGATAAGGACGATGAGATGAATAACACATTATAAAGATAAAAATTTGCCCGAAATTTTAGGACCGTATCTTAAAAGGAAAACTGCTTGGAATATACTAATAAAGTAAAGGTTAAAGTTCATCCTATAACAGGCCACGAAGACCCAGAGGGGGAGTAGAGATATAGCTATACTCTTCCTTTAACCTCGGCGATAGATGGGGTGGATGGTCAACGCCACGCCCGGGCCGTTTTACCCACGGGAAAGACCCGGTACCCATTGTTTGGTAGGCTGGGTGGGCTCCAGGGCCGCAGTACGGAAAATCTCGCCCACACTGGCATTCGATCCCCGGACCAACCAGCCCGTAGCGAGTCGCTATACTGACTGAGCTATCCGGCCCACAGGAATATGCCAATATTAAGATAATGTTAAATTTAAAGTAAAAGAACAAGAATATGAGAGGTTGGATTGGATTCTTCTCGTTGAGAATTGTGTCCAGTGGTGGGATGTAGCGACAACAATAGCAAATCAGAACCACGAGTATTATTTTCTGAGATAAAACGCTCTTAGCATTTACTTCTGAGCTTGCTTTTCCTTCTGCCCTTTTGCAGAAGAGTAAGCGAATAGGGCGACTTCCAGGTCAGAAGCTACGCATTGCAACTTTGGCCGGTTCAGCTTCTTCCCCTACCAACTGGTGCAGAGATCTGCGTCTGGCGACGATTATTCAGTATTCATATTCGGAGTAAAGCATACTGTGTTGTACTCCACAGCAGGACAAATTATTATTGTATGTTTGCATTTTTCTTCAGTATTCTTCTCGCCTGACGTTTATACCGCAGTTAATACACAATTATGGTACTTGTGAAATTAGAGACCCCTAAAATAAAGTGCAGCAGTTTCAATTCTTGGCCACAATTGATTTATGGAGGACGTTATTTTCTGGGCAGCAGATTATTTTCAAGGCCAATAAATTGTTACAATTCTGGGACATCAAAGCCAGTTATAACAGATCCACGTATTTCCAGTTTCATGTCAGAAACAGAACTGTTAGTCTCCATGTCAACCATTGAAGGGAGTTCAACACGGTCACGTGATTGTATCAACTGTTAACGACCCTAGTGAGTTTATTTATTTTACCTGTGCCTTAGGGTTCAAAATTGATGAGATTCTAGCTTTCATAATTGTTTCGAAGTGCAGTGTAAAGCGGGGGAATTCAGATTATTGGGTAGTAACGGTCACTGCTCTCCGTAACAAATGGGGTGAGTCAGAAGCCACATAGATTTGTGTATAGAGAGGTGACGAAGTGGCAGCAACTGGAATATTTTGTTGAAGTTTTACTTTTCTTTATCCGTTCGCAACTTATAAATCAAGGCCAGTTTTCTTGTGGTAATACTTCTTATGTCTGAATTATGTGAATATTTAGAAGACGCAAATGCGTGTCATGTAATGTACATACAGCACCGGCTGATACGTCGGTTAGCAGATGGATTTAGAAGCAGTGAAAACATTCGTTGAAGTGGAAAAGCAGTAAGTCTTACGTAGCTGAAGTGTGTGTTTGTAGGCTTATTTATCCAGCATGAAATGTGCATGGGCCGCATTATATTGTCCTATGTGGCCTGTCCGGCTCTGCCGTATTTTTCTACATTACTTAATAAACGGCACATTTTTCTGAAAAAGAATTATTGAACATAAAATGTGGGTTTTGATTTTCTGTGCAATTTTTGTCCGAAGGATTTTCCATTCTAGAAGAACTGAACGAGATATTAACATAAATGCACACAACACAGGTCTTCGTGTAAAGGAACCGTTATTCTTGTTAGTTTGTAATCAAATTTGATCTTTCTGGGCAGATTTTCGAAGAATACTCAAATCTCAAATTTCATAAGAATCAATCCAGTGGGAGTTGAGTTGTTCCTTGCGGAATGACAGACTTGACGAAGCTAAGAGTCGCTCTTCGTAATTTTGCGTATGTGCCCAAAAATCACAAAAATTTCTATCCCTTTGGTTGGGCACGTATATATATATATATATATATATATATATATATATATGTGTGTGTGTGTGTGTGTGTGTGTGTGTGTGTGTGTGGACCGCCTCTGTGGTCTAGTGGTCAGAGTTTCTGGCTACAGATACAGAGGTCCCGGGTTCGATCCCCGGCGCTACCAGATTTTCTGCGTAGCAGTGGGTCTGGAACGGGGTCCACTCAGCCTC
>Ga0136643_10010948_pt1 | contig 13424 bp, 9 predicted proteins | sample TergutLab28metaG_FD_96883 | JGI IMG/M metagenome (GOLD analysis project Ga0136643, IMG submission 96883) | Labiotermes labralis P1 segment gut microbial communities from Petit-Saut dam, French Guiana - Lab288 P1 (version 3) (version 3) | ecosystem: Host-associated > Arthropoda: Insects >...
ATAAAAAATAGTCAACTACATCAAAGCCCAGAGACTAAGCTGGTTCGGCCATATACAAAGAATGCCTGAAGCCAGGGCAACTAAGAAGATATTTAAATGGAATCCCTTAACCATGAAACCAAGAGGAGGACCCAAATGTAGATGGGAGGACAACATCATACAGGACCTTGGTCAAATGAAGATCAAAAATTGGTTAACCTGTGTCCAGGATAGAGCAAAGTGGATGGATGTCGTTGAGAAGGCCAAAACCTCCAATTAAAGGAGGTTCAGCGCCTGAAGAAGAAGAAGAAAGGTGGCCGGTGCGTAAGGCTGACAAACTTACCACCTTCATGTGCAGAATGTCTTGAAATCTGTGAGCCTCAAACTTCTGGAACCCTCAGGGCCTGTCCAGGGATTGATTTACCTTTTTATATAAATTTAGAAATATTTTACTGATAATACTGTAGTTGAATTAAATACTACATAGCCAATCTATTGCACGGAATGTGGAAAACATTAAATTATTACCATAATACTTAACTGCTGTAAGCCACACACGTTGACCATTCAAGACAGGCTGCAGAACAAAATGGTCACTAGAAATTTTTCTTTGACAGTAAAAATCATGGATGTTTCTTTTGCAGAATACTTTCATATATGAAATATTGCTGTTTACATTCAGAAGCTCATTCCTGATTTGCTTACCTGATACATTCAGGCAACATGCTATGCAGGTCACATGTATTACATGTGGATAAGACACTTCCACAAGCGATGAAGCAGAACTTCGTAGACCACTGGGTCCTTGAAGATGGGACCACAGACCGTCCCAAAACAACGGTAACTATCTACCAACCTACACTGAGTAACATCCCACATGAGCAAAGGTGTCATGTAAGATGCTTTTTCTGTACACACAACAATCTTTGTGCCATCTACTGCACTAGTACATAAGGTGAGTAACCTCCATTAGTGAAATAAGCAACTGACCGTCTATTTACTTTCTCTAGAGTTTTACAGCATAACACACAGAGTCTGGACGATTTGTTAATACCCAGTTTTCCAGCTACCAGGTGCACAATTCAACTGTCAAGAGCATTTTCAGTTTTGCCCTCAGGTAACAAAACATAAGCATCCTTTTGTATAGATACTGCTGTCTCACTGTTTGTAAAAGTGAAAGCAGTCCCGTTACAGGCCTGGACAGGCCCTGAGGGTTCCGGGAAGTTAAGGTTTCCAGATTTCATGACAATGGCAAAGGATGGTGGTAAGGTTATCAGTCTTACACACCGGCCACCTTTACCTCCAGGAAATACTCCTGGTACTCATTTCTGTTAGAGGCTGAGTCGACCCCAGGACCATAGTGTGGCCAGAAGGATTATGTCAATGAAAATTTCCAATGACACCATCAGGAATCAAACCCACGACCTTCTGGCTTGTAGCGCAGTGCCTCAACCAACTGCACCACCACGTGCCCCCTCACTGTATGTAGATTCTAGATAAACTTCTTGTAATTCTGACTAGGATAGAACAGACTGCAGTAGTTTTCAAATGTTTACTGTGAACCTGGATTTCACATTTCAGTCCATGCTTGCTGAACCTTCTATGTGGTGCAGGCAACTTCAGTGTAATTTGGTGTGCATGCGGTTAAATATTTGGAATGAAGAATCAGTATGTGTATAACCACACATGTAATCTTACCTGTGTATAGTCTATATATGATGTGCAATAACAATATACTGATAATAATCAGAAAAATTTATGAATAATGCAATAATGGCTGGATCCTGCCAGCAGCCAGTCAACACAACACATGACTATACCAGTTGCTGTTTATACAGAGTTGATCCTCCTGATGATGAGCAGCATGCCTGATAGAAACATGCAGAGGCTTACTACTGAAATAAATTAATAGCAAATAGTGCATCTTGTTGGTTCTTATTATACAGATAGTAATGTAATGTTATGTCTCCATTAATAAACAGCTCGTAAGTTTTCAAAACTGCTTGGGCATTCAATCTTGACTGGCACGGAACGGTTGAAAGAATTTTTCTCGTTTAATACTGTGTGTCTGGGCTAGAGGTACACAAAAATACATGCTTATGTTTTAGTACCTAAAAGCTTTATGAAATTTATGTTTTCAACAGTGTACAGAGTAACTCAAAAAAGATTTTTATACATGTCCGTACACTTCAATGTGGGCACCTGTTGTAGCTCGACAAATACTGCACTCTAAACGATACTGAAGCTCTTGCCACACGTTTAGCAGCATACGAGGTGTTATAAGCTCAACTATTTCAATGATACATTGTCTCAAATCAGCCAGATCTCGAACTTTTCTCCTGCACACAACGTCCTTAATAAACCCTTATGCAAAAAAAGTCTAATGGTGTCAAATCCAGAGATCTAGGGGGCCAGGCAGTAGGACCTTCAGCTTACAACACCTCACATGCTGATAAACACATGGCAAGAGCTTGAATTTCGTTCAGAGTGCAGTATTTGTCGAGCTACAACAGGGGCCCACATTGAAGTGTACGGACGTGCATAAAAATCTTTTTTGAGTTACTCTGTACACTGTTGAAAACATAAATTTCATAAAGCTTTTAGGTACTAAAACATAAGCATGTATTTTTGTATACCTTAGCCCGGAAACGCACTATGTCTCTGACAGCAACATAACACCCTGTTGTGGGCAGCTGAACTATGTGCTGAGCGTGCCTGTTGTAGTCCATCATGTAAATGCTGCCATGTTAACTTTGCACGCTTCTGACTAGAACTTATTTCTATGCCTGTGGCTATGTCGGTAAAGTCTATTGCTTAGTATTTGCTTTATGTTCTGTCTTTTCTTTGATCTTACTTCCCTGCACCCACCATTCAGAAAATATTTCTGGTCACTTCATACATAGAATGATGCAAGTAGTACAGTATTACAGTATAGGGTGGATGGCTTTAGAATAGAGTTCATTTATTGTTAGATTTATGTGTTCTTATTGTTATACTTATGTATTCTTATTGTTACGTTTATGTATTCTTATTGTTGTTTATGTATTCTTATTGTTACATTTACGTATTCTTATTGTTATGTTTATGTATTCTTATTGTTATGCATGTTCTGTTCTCTATATTCTGTTTTCATCATGCCAATTGGCACTCTTCGGCTACCGTGACTGACGTATTTCCGTGCTCTATCCTGAGTTGTATGGCAATTGCCAGGGTATAACTTGCAAAGACAGGGCATGGCCCGCACTCTTCCCAATTAGTTAATTGTGTTGTTCTATGTATTGTTTGTGTCAATTGTGTTGTTCTATGTATTGTTTGTGTCGATTGTGTTGTTCTATGTATTGTTTGTGTGTAAATGTGTATTGTACTACTGCCACCGAGTGTCAACCCAATCGCAGTTTACAAATACATCATATCATATCAAACAAAAATGTATATTGACACTATAACAAAGATACATACTTCTTTTTGCAGTACTGACAAACAATAATCATTCCATATGTTGTCACACAACAGAATCTTGCCAGCCACTGTTAAACCAGGCCACTTCTCATCGTTTTAATTTCTATCGTTGTAGAAGATTAATCACACGAAGGAAACCACTTCTAAATGTAACTCCATAGCAACTTAAAATTATTATGCAAAACCACTACAAACGTATGCAAGAAAACACATGATCACTGTTATGTGTTTCACAAGGTACTGTTGCAAATGTAACTTCAAACTCAAAAAGTACAACCCAATTAGTGGCTTATCATATCACCGAGTCAAATATGCTGGTTATACATTCATTCTTTGATAATTTTTTTTGCAGAGATTAAAAAACTGCTTCTCAGAAAAAAAAGCATCAAATATGTACAAACTGACACTGAGGCACGATGCATGATCCGCTGCAAAAATGACAACACTTCTTAAAGTATTTAATATATGGCAAGATAAGACTTTTTAGAGTATTCAATACACAGCAAAATAACCACTCTAAAAAATAAACTATGTTACTGACGCTGCCTTGTAACATAATACACGCAACTCAATAAATTGGTTTGTACTAACAACTTCTGTCATACCTTTATAATTTATAAGGACTTTATACTATTATACATTTTACATTTGTTACGCAGTTTGTTGATCTGGCTGCAAAAATGTACCAGGGATGTGAATAATGTTAAGTGTGCATTAGTCAGTTTCTTTTACATGAAATAGTGGTAATGAACCTTTGGGTTATACAAAACGCAGGGAATTTCTTGAGTAGCAGAGGGTCTGTTAGCTTCTCAGGAAGGGTTCTGCTCCATGGAGTTAGCTATTTTTATTACTACTATTAATTCATACAACAAAAACAATGTAGCACTTACTTGCATGATAATCCATACTTTTCCATAATGTATGCTAAAACAAGGGCTGCACTTCGGGATATTCCAGCATTCCCATGGATAAGAGTCTTTCCTCCCATAGCCAAGCTTTCATCGACAAACTGACGAACTTTAGGGAAATGCTGAATAATGTTCTCTGTAACATTATCTGCTATATTGAGGACCAAATACTTGAATTTCTCTGGAAAGTTGGGCCTAATGAAGTGGGCTTCTATATCCTGCCTGACACAAACAATATGCGTGATACCATGATGAGTAAGATTGTCCAACTTGGACTTCATTGCTGATGAATATGGTCCAAGGAACAATCCGGGTACAATCTCCTGCATTGTGCGACGCATAGTATATGTCCACTCTTCACTATCATGCACTTTGGGAATCTCAGGAAACTCCATCCCAGTCACCTGCCCATCCTGAAAATTAAAGGACTATGAACACATCCATACATCTGTACACGACACTTGCACATTGGCACCAAGCTGCTTCAATCGAAGTTTCTTACATCTGGTTCGATTACATTAACGCAATACGCACATACACCATACCTCTCTATACTTCCGAACTACATTATCCACAAAAAGCGTCCATATAATATTTAAAATGACATTATATGTCACCCAAAGACTCATCTTCCATTAACCACCTCCATGTTTATACCCACAGATCATTTAGCATAACCATGGATCACACATTGAAGCTGACTCAATGCCAATCAAAGTGCAAGCGTGACATCACAGACTGACCGTGCTGCCATCTGTCTACTTTCTGCTGTTGCGACTTGGCAAACAACGCTCCTGCAGGTAAGCTGAAAAACTACGCCTGCAACTGCGACAGCGTAACTGGTAACGCAGCGCACTACAATTTCTCTCTTTCTGCACAAACGCAATTTCTTCCAGCCGTTACCACAATTCACTTGTGTACACTACACACTTTACAACATGTTTTGGCCCTCCAATGTTTGGACGAATTCAGTCCAATATGTACAGCACACATTGTGGCCAGTAACCAACAGACAATATCAATAATCAGTGTACTTGGTTCATTTCTTTTTTTGTTATTTACATGTAGAATAATTAAATCAGAACATGAAACATAAACTTCTACATCTCATGTTACCTCAGGAATTGGTACCTTACTCCCTTTACTGTGTGATACCGTATACAGACAAATGTTTCCTATAAAATGTGTACTCATTTCGCTCTTAAACAAATTACTACAGTTCTTATTCTTTATATGCTCAAATCGTACACCTGAATTTAATTCTACAAGCCCTACACACAAACACTACAGCCCATAACAATTTCAAGAGACAATTATAAGTATAAAATATTGTGTTGTTAATGGGAATGTGACCACAGTCCCTCAGGTACAATGAAATGTAAACAGCTGTTTGGAATATTAATTGTAATTCATTTACATCAGATGTCCCAAATATGCAGCCCATGCAATGAGCTTACTTTAATTACAGAATAAAGCCAGCCATAGAACTGAATAATTTGGGCTCATTTACTTTCTTGTTATTTTTCATTACAAGCAAGAATTTTTAGTTAGGCATTTTTAAATTCTCTGTTGGTACAAAAGCTGTAGAAGGGGTTGCTACAGGTCTCCAAATTTTAAGAACTCTACGTTCAGGGTCCATTATTAAACGGGATTATTTCATTGCTATCCAAGATGGGTAAATATGTTTTAAAATACTAGCTGGCTGATGTTCTGGCATTCAGTTGTGTCACGAGGGGAAGCTTTCCTTTTCTGCTACGACATTAATATGGCTTGGTCATATTGCCATTCAGGAAATGGTCACAGCACTTGTGACTGTCATAAATTATTCTAATCTTAAAGAAAACTGGATTACAGTGTTCTCCAGTACATCTAAGAACAAAAGGCAGCTGTAGTTACAGATTTCTGGCAGAGAAATCAGTCTCACAGTGACCAGTGTGAAGAGTCACACTGGAGTGGAATACTGTTTCCTCTGTGTAAATTTGTGTACCTTGTAGTTGCTTCAGTATTGTACAATATACAATACACATTTCAGTTTTGCAGGGTCTGTATATAAAACGAAGAAAAGAAAATTAGAAGACAAAGCAACATGTATTTCAAGAAAACTCCATACATAAATTCTTAAGTTTACTGCACCACAAAACTGCCTCAATTTGCAGTATGGTGGTGTCAGCTACAAAGGATACAATCTGCATTGCCACCATGACACTTCACCTTTGGTGCCGAGGGGAAGCTATGAGACGGTGAACTGAAGAAAGTGAAATATGATTTGCGGTGGCAGAATGTATTTACTGTTACAACTGAAGTTTCATTTTATCTGTTTATAATAAAACTTGATATCTGATTATTAAAAAAAAAGGTAAAGTGATCCCGTTACAGGCCCGATGTGGCCCAGAGGGTGGGTAGAGGTATAGCTCTATTCTTCCATGACCACGGCACTAGAAGGGGGTGAGTGGTCAGCAGCACGCCCCAGCTGCACTTTACCCCCGGGAAAGACCCGGTACCCATTGTATAGGAGGGTGGGTGGGCCCCATGGCCGGTCTGGACTGGTGGAAAATCTCGCCCCCACCGGGATTCGATCCTGGATCGTCTAGCCAATAGTCAGTCACTATACCGACTGAGCTACCCGACCCACATCTGAATGATTATATCACTCAGCTATCAAGACCATTTACATATGATGAGTAGGTGAAACAGTCTATAATCCTGGTACAAGGAACTGTTTCCTGAGAAATAACAAGTTACCCAAAAACATCAGTATTTCTGCACATATGGGGACTGAAGTGAACAGGTGACTTGGCACGAAATGAAGGACATTCAACTTAAAGTGGGAAGTGAACAGATGTTAAAGAAACCGCACAGCTTCCTGCTTTTATTTCAGATGTTAAAAAGGACTTTCAATTAGTGGGAGAGCTTTTACAACTGGTCCCTGTTACACCATTTCTGACACACAAGGTTTCAAAACCAGATGAAAGGGAATGCAAAACATGTGCCATTTGACAAAATTCATCACAAAGTTAGCCATCATACTAGACTGCAAATGCAATCAAAATTTAAAAATAAAAACTGTGCCCAAACCTTGTACACCTGACTGTATATAGAGCAGATCATGTATCATCTCTGAAAGATGTAGCCACTGAAAGACATAAAAGTCACAACCAGCAGAATGTAGATGTCACGGAAAGATGCCAAGTTTCTCCATCCACTTGCCATGACGTGGCATATGGGAACAGATGCCTGGTGATAGCTCTTGACACCCACATCAACAATGCTAGGAAAGCACTTCTCCTGAAATCTCCATCTCACTCTTTGGCGTGTGGACATGGAAGATGCGGGGCTGCAGTTCTGCATATCTGTATACACCCTGCCTGTTACTGTAGCCGTGGACCCACTAATCTGTCCAATATACTACACCATGCATACATTGCAGGATTATCACAGAACACATTGCAGTAACTATGACCATTTCTGGAACCATGAGCAGACTGACCTCCTACAACATTGGTTTGAAAGCATAAAGACATGGACAGATCCATAACTGGTGCGAACACTTAAATCCCTGCATCCATTTTATCCATTTAACCCTTAACCCACTAACGTGGAGAATATGGTGAGCTCCTAATAATGCCAGCAAATGGCAGATGGGATTTAAATTGGCGTTTAAAGGGTTAACTTTGGCCGTTTCCAAATACGGTTCAGTACAAGTACCTCACTATGAGTTACGAACTATACTCGGAAAAATTACATCATGGACAAAAATAAACGCTGCATTTCTGATCATGATTTATCTCTTAACTGCCGCAGCAAAATCCTCACTTTCATATTCACAGTTCTTCCTCCTCAGCATTCTATCTCTACTGACTTACTTACTCCATGGTGCAGAGTCCTTCTTGAGCAGCTAACTGGTTTGCAGCTAGTCAAGAAATTCCCCGCATTTCACGGAACCCGAAGGTTCATTACCGCACTCACAAGCGCCCACCACCTGTCTCTATCCAGGGCCAGCCCAATCCAGTCCATATAACCACATCCCACCTCTGGAGATCCATCCTAATATTATCCACACATCTACGCCTAGGTCTCCTTCACTCCGGTTTCCCCACCAAGACCCTATACATCCCCCTCTCCTCACCCATATGTGCCACATATCCAGTCCATCCCATTCTTCTCCATTTTATCACCCGCACAATATTGGGTGAGCAGTACAAATCATTTAGCTCCTCGTTATACAGTCTCCTCCATTCCCCCGTTACCTGGTCCCTCCTTGGTCCAAATATTCTCCTCAACACCATGTTCTCAAACACCCTCAGCTTCCTTTCCTCCCGCAATGTCAACGACCAAGTTGCACACCCATACAAAACAACAGCCAAATTACAGTTCTATATATCTTGATCTTTAAATTTTTGGAAGACAAAAGGTTCTGCACCGAATGATAGCAAGCATTTCCTGACCTCAATCTGCTCTTAATTTCTTCCGGAATAGAATTATTCTATCTGTACTGACCACTTTATTAATGACACTTTGGGCATTTTCTGGGTAGACTGGGATTCTGTGTACGATTTCTTGGCCACCTAGGTTTCCTAACTTACACCACTAGTTTCTTACTGCTGGGGTTATGTCGAGGGATTAATCTATTCTCAAAAATCAACTGCTGCAGAACAGCTAAAAGATTAAAAAAAAAAATAAATAAATAAATAAAATAAAATAAAATAAAAAATTAAAAAAAAAAACCGAATGTGATCCGAAGTGCAGCTCCATACATGTAACAGTGAGTGTGGATAAAACTCTACTAACGTCTATATACTCGTACACGCTTAGCAACACGCGATGCATATACTGCACTACACCACAGAATTTGTAGTTCATTACAATGACAGTTTGACTGTGACTGTCAGCTTGCATATCCTCATTAAGAAGAGTCTGGCTTGTTCGTTCCTTGGTCGGTAGGTTGCCGTGGTAACCACTGTTGTATTCTCTGAGAGGCAAGCAGCAAAGCATGAAGAATTATGAACACATGACGTCTTTTAACAGTAAAACATAGTTCAACTAATGAAGTGTTTGTTATTTTTTTAAAATACCTGTATATGTGTTTCAGCGTGTCCTTGGAATGCTGAATGTGACATGATGCTGTCCCATGTGAAGACTGGGCACGCGGCTGTTATACACAGTAAAGTGATTCAGTAACGTATCTGTCGACAGATGGTCACAGATGATTTGAAGAGTCTGTGTTTATCTTTAATCACTGTTGGTGCAGGCTTGTGCTACCTGCGGTCTCATTCCACAAGTAATAAAGTGCAAAAGAAAGACACACTTGCATACCTCGGGGACAGTGGTGTTACTAGAGAGAGGGGAGGAAGAACTTCAACATTTTATGACCCTTGTCGAGTCGGACCGAGAACTCCCGACTTGTGGTGCGTCACTGTCACAACTCAAGCGCCCTTTCTCTACTTAGTGCACTTCTAGCTCTTTTCCGGCGTGCACGTGTTTCTTCTTTTTCTATTTTAGTGCAGTTCTTTTAAGTTGACAGTGATTTTTCCACCCACGATGTCCATCAAAAAGACAGAAAAGAAGAAAAAATCAAAACAGTTGACATTAACATTCTTTCTTGATGTCTTCTGAACCACAGCCTGGGCCTTCCTCAGCAAAATAAAAAGTGATTTGATTGATATTTTTTCAATTATCTCTGTAATTTTCTATATACTTAATGCATTAAATTAACATTGCATGTCATAATGTAAAGAATTATTGTAAATTACAAAACTGACTAATTTTTTTGGCCCATGAACCTATCTCAATTTAAGCCATTTAAATAGCATTCGTTTTACGGCAATTCGATTTACGACCAAATATTCGAGAACGTAACCCTGTTGTAAAACGAGACCCTACTGTATAAGGACATCACATATGCCATCTCACGAATATCACACTGAACAGACGCTTATGATGAACAAAACAAGAAATGTAACATTATCAACCAATCTGTATTTTTATTTCTGTACAATCAGAGTCCAGATGCAGTGAAGCCCATGACACTTTAGAATGCACTGCCTGCAGACATGGAAGCAAAGAATGCGGAATACAAAAATAGTAACCGAAGTACATTTTCTGTAACACAAATTAACACATTAGACCAACAAGCATTTCCAAGTTAGCGGTTTAACGTTAGGGACGTTGAGGCAATCAAAAAATACAAAATGGAATTCAAACCAAATGATGAAGTTAGTTTGGACACCTGAATGTACGGAACATGTTCCTCTACTTGAAGATCTTCCCTTGATTGAACGGACGATTCTGCTTATCGGTGCCAGTCCATGACAAGTACTGATGAACTAACTTCTTGGTGCCTTCGTCAGACAGGTCTAGTTTTGTCCACTGGTAAGACTCATAGTCAACTTGCCAATCCTGTGAAAGCTGGACAAAAAAAGAGGACAACTTTTCATGGTGGTGTTAACATTCATACATCAGTCTTCTAGAGTAAGATTCCATACTACAATAATGGTAGGTAGGTAGGTACCAATGTTTCAGAAGAATCCTGCTCACCATTTACCAGTCTACAGGTACTACTGACTTCTGAACAGGATAGGTTCCGAACACCTGGCCAATGAAAACTATCAAACAGGAAACTATAAAAGAAAAGATCTGGAGAAAGAGTCAAATAAGGAAACTAAATAACTACTTATTTTAATACAAACTGTAAAGTATTACACCCAGGCCAAGTTTTACACTCATTTGTTTGACACCTCTTTGCTTTAACATCTTGTGGCTGCCTGCATTCAATAATGCTAACCTTTTATTTCAGATGGCAATATCACTTTCGATGTACACCTTTTCTGATCTAGGCATACATGTACCAATCACTGAAGTCACTTTTAAAAAAATGCCAAATAAGTAACCTCAGGACCTACACTGGGAGGGGGGAACCACACACCCAATGCCTCACACTGTCGTGGTTTAACTATGCATATTCACAAATTGGATTTAAAAATTGTTACTACAACAGGAAGAGAAACCACAATGGTTTGACCAAGTGAAAACAAGAGATAGGACAAGAATACTGGGAAAAGTATTTGAATTCAATTTTAAAGGAACAAGACCTATGGAAAGCATAGAATATGTGACAGGAAGTATGTAGTACATCATTACTCCCAGAGACTACAAAAGAAACTGTCTTAAACTCACTTAGAATTCAGGTTTTCTGGTGTATGACACTGTTACCAGCTAGACCAGATGACTGAATCCTCAGAACAATGCTGTGAAGATGTCACATCTTTCACATGTTTCTGCCATACATAAGACCAATGTAAAAAGATATACAGACCCAGGAGCTAGTTCATGCTTTACAAGCAGAAGAAAAATATTAACCTTTATCATTACCAAGCTATTAAGACTAAAGAACACAACAACAGAAAATATGTTAACACATGCATCAGAAACTTGGACACTAACAAAGAGAGACAGAAAGCAAATGAACATTTTTTAAAGGAAAGTGTATAGAAGAATTTTAGGCGCAGTATACGACAATGGGAAAGAAAACTGGAGGATATTAACCAGTAAAGAAATTTATGCAAGTGTTAAAAACCTACTATAATAGAGACAATAAGGCTGAATAGATTTTGTTGGTTTGGGCATGTACACAGAATAGAAGAAAATAGAGTTCTCAGAAGGATATACATGAATTTGGGAACAAGACTGAGAGGTAGACCAAGAAATAGATGGCAAGATGAGGTGACAGAGGATGGAAGAAGCTCCTCAGAACTGTAAGGAATCGTCGCATTCTGCATTTGCCAATGGAAAGAAAGAATGAATCATTACTAAGCTGTAGTACATTGTATTGTTACCAATATACAGTAATGTGGGAAACAAGTGGAGCACACTGGAGGAGCTGTTTCTCAGACACAGTGGAAGAAGAAATACGACAGTACCCATTAACTGTTCTGTGACTGTGGCTTATGTGGTCAAGGCAAACTACTCTTCCTGTATGAAGACATGTTCACAGCCAAAGCGAACAGATGTGTCTGAACACGTGTTCCTGGTCAGAGCAAACTGACATACAACGTTCTCCCTGCATTTCAGAACAGTTACATTTCACTATAATGTCATTTAATGAACTTACCTCAAATGCCAAATCCTGACCTCTCCAAACCCAAATACCAGATATTGAACTGTCATTATCTGACCCAAACAAGCACATAGATGCAAATGAATTCTTTCGCATCTTATCAAGCCTCTGGTACATCCCTGGAAGCGACATAAAACACAGCACTGTACATAACTGGTAATTATTCACATATTACCTAATAATTCATACATGTACATACTTGTTCTTATTAACCGTTATCCTACTGGGGTGGATACTTATATTTTTGTACACAATTTTTTATTTGGAATCGGGGGGGGGCGGGGGGGAGGAAGTGTTATTTGAACAGATGATGATGAAATTGGGAAATAAACAGCCCTGTTTGGAAAATAAAACAATCATGCAGCATGTCTCCAAATGCAGTAAATTTCCTTCTTGCTAAGTATATAGGGTGATTATTTTCTGTGCATCCGCATATGTGGATACAAATTTTCTAAAGGTTAATTCAAAACACACACAATTTGACTGCTGGAATTTTAAATCCTGCTGGCATCCCACATAAGGGACACATCTTACAATAATGCCCACAACAAAATGTGGCGGAAGCCATTCCTCCTGTCATTATCTCCTCAGTACGTCCAACGGCAGTGGCAGCTATATGAAGGTGCACCAACATGCCCTACAGTTGTGTATATCAGAAACAGTCACAGCTCGTTATTGTACCGGTATTCCACGTCTGACATACAGTAATCCTCCTTAACACTTCCTGCAGCTCATTAGGGTCCTAGAATTTCTCACCTCTTATAAGGTTACAGCTCATGAACAATTCCTGCAGCTTGTCACTGTCCTAGAATTTCTCACCTGTGATAAGGTTACAGCTCATGAACAATTCCTGCAGCTTGTCACTGTCCTAGAATTTCTCACCTGTGATAAGGTTACAGCTCATGAACACTTTCTGCAGCTCGTCATTATACTTGTATTCCCCAAGCCAGATAGAATAATTCTCA
>Ga0136643_10010950_pt1 | contig 13424 bp, 9 predicted proteins | sample TergutLab28metaG_FD_96883 | JGI IMG/M metagenome (GOLD analysis project Ga0136643, IMG submission 96883) | Labiotermes labralis P1 segment gut microbial communities from Petit-Saut dam, French Guiana - Lab288 P1 (version 3) (version 3) | ecosystem: Host-associated > Arthropoda: Insects >...
AAAAAAAACACACACATAAGGTAAAGGATTTTGTTTCTTGCTTTCAATAATGAAAAAAACTCAATTAGATCCAAAGAACCAGAATGCAGTCTGCCTCTTTTGGACAGCTTATAACTTCTTCATACAGCGTCACAAAGTGCAACAGAAACGTACTTCATTATAGGGACAGTCAAGGGTCCTTTCTCTGTATCTGTAATTGCCATACCGGAAAATATGTACTCATACACTACTTGCCCAGCACAGGGTGAAATTAATGTCAGGTTTATTGTGAGAAATTATACACAGAGTAATTTGGACAGCAATATCCTTTGATTAATACTGCGTACATTATGACTCTTGTGTTGGATTCACAACAAGTGTACAAGAAATTATACCATTTACTTACCTCAATGAAAACTTTGGTTTTATGGATTTGTACAATGATGGTGACAAATCAGCAACATTACAGCTTGGTGAATTTTGTGCTCCCCATCAACTGACGATGTGAAGGGAGCGAGGAGGCTCATACAGGAAACTATTAGTAATTCCTGTTTCCTGCCGTTGTCACACCTGTTAACACTGCAGATATTGGCACACTGTGCATAACCATAACTGGCATAAGGGGAAAGTAGTTGGACATCTGCAGAATGGCCTGCAGCACCCACCCACCCACCTTGTGGACGGGTCTTGTTAAGTGCACAAACTCAGACTAGGATGTGGCAGTCTCTTTGCGGGCTGAGAATGATACTATTGATCTGATACCTTTCACTGACGTCTGAAAGAGAATGTAAAGTTTAAATAAGGTAAAACATGTGAGACTTTATCCTTAAACATAATTGGAAAATATGTAAACTACAAACACACAAATTAGAACAACTTCTATCCATGACAAAACCCATAAGAACACATTAAATGTTACAACAAATCACACCTCTCACAAGACACCAAATTTTAGGGCATCTGCAATGAAAACACGCAAAATAAGTTTGCCACATCTTGTCTGTCCATCATCATGTAATTACTCAAGAAGCACTGAACAAACTTCCACGAATTCGAGGTTGAACAGAAATATGTCACTATAATCCAATTTTTGTGGAAATAGGCAACAGGAACAAATACCTACATGCTTTTCTGCTGACATCTCAAGAGTACTTGGTGTGTATCATATGACTTTATCAGATCTAACAGTGTTTCAAACTGAAGGTGACAATGGCTCAAACAGATAATCACTGTTTCTCACTGTGGAGGCCTGGTTTTGATCCCAGGGCGGTCTACGCAGGATTCGTGGTGGACAAAGTGACAATGGAACAGGTTTCTCCCTGAGAACCTCAGTTTTTTTCCACCAGTTCCATACTCATTCCTTCATCTATCACCAATGTTATATAATCGTAGCAACTGGCAATATCATGACATAAGGGACCTTCAAAAAAGCTAAAATTGAAGACAAAAATGATGAACATGTTTTGACCCAGCATATGTCATGCACAAAAACAAATCATATCGCAACACACATGCCCAACACACACTATGTTTGAACACATATTATGCCCCAGCACACGTTACATTACAACACATATTATGCCCAAACACACTTCTCTGAAAGCCTTGCAGTTTTTGAATTTACTAAAACAAGGAATGACTGTGCTACACTGTCATGTTATGTGTACATTTCCTAATTTGTTAGCTTTAAATATAAAATTGTAGCTTTTAGAAGGCCACAAAAATAATTACCTTTTTCTTTGATCCATTTAAGAAGTCTTTATACATCTCAGACCTCAAGTACCTAGAATAACTGTCACTCTTCATCAGGTGGTACACATGGGCCTGTTTGGAGTAAAATCATGACCATTTGACAATGTAGTACATTATCACTGGAGAATTACATAAGAAATGATAACTAACAGCACATTAAATAGGTCGCTTCTCATCATGGCATGCCACACCCTCAGAATATGGAAGGAGCACATATGAAAACAGGCATGGACAGCCTGAGGAAGCTAGGGCCCAAGTTTGGGGCTATCATGCCATAGTAGCTGTGGTGGTGGTCACAGTAGTTGTTTCCATAGTAGTAGTAGTAGTAGTAGTAGTACTGGTGGTGTTAGAGGTGGATTGGTGGTGGTGGTAGTCATGGGCAACCAGTGGGAAGATGGGGGTCCTAAGGAGAATAACAACTCCCACTGTTAATACCTAGCACATTATGAAACATATAAGGCCATGGATTTGAGAGATGTTGCAAGAACAGTAATGAAGCTTCAATTCCACAAAAAGTAGAGAATTTCTTATGTATTTTTCACGAATGATCCTATCATTTGATGCCGTGTAGTCTGGGCTATTCACAGAATTGTTACACAGGCCATTAATAGGTAAACAAATGAAGCACTCAGCGAGATTTAAAGCTTCTGACATGGTAGAAATTAGATCTTCACTCTTCTGGGATAGACTGGCAGCAAGTTGCTATGTTTCATGACAGTCTATCGTGTCAAACTTGGCTCTTGAAGATGTAACCAACAGACCATCCTGAAACACTGATAACTAACTACCAATCTATGCTGCTGTGTAACATCCCAGTAGAACAAATATCTCAAAGAACTCAATGCTGCAAGAATGTATACTAGACTCAAGTAGATGAGACTAATAGCACACATGCACACATACTGCTACTGCTGAAGACAGAGCTAACAAGAAAACAAATGCCAAGCTCACCCAGGCATGAACTCTAATAGAGTTCCACAACAGTTTGTGACCCACACTACAATGCACTAAAGATGAGTGACAAAGACAGAACATGTAACACATCAACTGTGTTCAAAAATACACACAATGTTTTAGTCAGGAAACCAAAAATAATATCACTTGGGTTGTCTTGAAGTGGGGGGGGGTGATGTAGAAATGAATCCTAAAGAAGCAGGGTATGAGGGTGAGGATTCAATTTACCCCACTCCAAATAGGGTTCCTTGGAGGATTCTTGTGAATATACTAATGAAACTTTGAGTTCCATAAAATACGATAAATTCTTCAGTAGATGAATGATCATAATTCCTAAGATGGACTCTGTCCTACAGCTAGTTACATAACAGATAAAGAACTTCTCACAATTCTGTGTTCCCTGGAACATTTAGTAACTGCTGTGTGAGTACTAACCGCTGCCACGTCAAAGCTCCAACGATCAAGGGTTTCCATATTCCTCTTGGTTATCTCATATGATCGTGAGTCCACGTTGATGGGGCAGCTTGCATCAGATGCTAGGAACTCGGTCCAAATTTCATCCACTTTATCCTGGACATCTTTCTGAGGTAGTGCTTTCAGCTGCTGTACAGCCTCCCAGAACCTGCAACAGTTTGCTCTATGTGTTACTACTGACTCTAACACTGGCCCCTTAGGGCTCCAGCAATACAATCTGTGTTCACACTCTGAGCTGCTGCCTTCCAGAAATGCAGCAGATCCTTTAATATCACATGTGACTTCACACCAATCACAGGAATACATCAAACACCAATGTAAGGCTTTCATTAAGATTAGAATCGTCCGGTATGTGATGCAATTTACTCTAACAGACATGTATTAGAACAATTAACTTAAGTTGGGTAGAGAAATACCAGAATTTCAGAACATTGCTATCTGCATCTTCAGGGTAAGGTGAAGGTAAATCAGTCCCATTTCAGGTCTGAGGTGCCCAGAGAGTTCCAGGAAGTTAAGGTTCCCAGATTACATGACAATGGCCCAGGATGGTGGTAAAGTTGTCAGCCTTACGCACCGGCCGCTGTTACCCCCAGGAAATACTCCTGGTACTCATTTCTGTTAGAGGCTGAGTCGACCCCAGGGCCATACAGCGATCAGAGGGATTATGTCAATGAAAAATTCCAATGACACCATCTGGAATCGAACCAGCGACCTTCCGATTTGTAGCACAGCATCTTAACCACTCTGCTACCACGGTCCCTGCATCTTCAGGGTAAAGAAGTAATTCTACATTCTAACAATCACTGCTGTGCATGGCTTAAACAAAAGGAAAATCACACACTGCACAAACTTAAGAATACGTCATAAAACTGGCAGTAGAACATAATTAATAGCACATTAATAATAGGACAAAAAACACTTCACTGTTTATTTTAGGTGAGTCAGATACCATACAGTTTGCTGTTATTATCTTCATGCAGCACAAACAAGTCAAAGCAGCCATCAGTACATAATATGTACAGGAGTCTGGGTCTGGGTGTTAATCTGGGTGGTGCAGTGGGAAGGCATAGCTCTGTCAGTGGGCAGGCAAATATACAACTACAGAAACAGAATCTAAAGCATCATGCCCAATGAAACCGTACATTTGGTTTTGAGAGTCATCTACATTACTGACCCACTGGCAGTAGAACTCAAAGGTTCAATACAGCTAATGACAAGGACATGCACTGGACGTGACAATCCAGTCTTCAGTAAGCCTACCAAACAGCTGAGACACTCACTTGAGGTTCTCACCACTGAACTCCTTGTCAAGGAACTTAACAAAATGTTCCCGTCCCACAGGATCCTGCAGCAGTTCCTGCAAACTGAATGCCCAGCGCTTCACCCTCCGCGCCGGGATGTCCTTCCTGTGTGGACAAAAGTAAATAGAGCCACTAGCATTCATAATGTTCATTAGGCTAGGAAGACAGTTCTTAGATCTATCAGTTTTGTTCCAGTTGAAAACGTTATACTGCAGCGAACAAGATGGAGTGATGTCTGTGAATGTTGAGTAGCAATTGTTTGTTGCACCCAGCAGCTCTAACTATTTGACATGAAATGGATGGACAATTAATAAATAATGAACTACACACAATATAGAGAGGAGCAGTTTTCATCTAACTTGATGTGCTACTGAACATCTCTCTGAAGGGAAGGATGGGCAGTGTGTGTGGACATAGCAAGTGGCTATCTTCTCTGATTCTTTTTTGTAGTTTTCTACAAAAAAGAATCAGAGAAGATAGCCACTTGCTGTGTCCACACACACTGCCCGTCACTCAATCATGATGTTTGGTATGACAAGCAGGTAAGGATTTGGAAGGAGGCAACAGTGGCTTATTTAAACATAAAATCTTGGAAGTCATTAGTAGGCAAAACAAGAAAATCAGAAATAATTTAAGCCAAGACACCCTTTTGCCCAACCAATGATAAAACTGGGAACCACAAATACAAGTCCCAAGCACAGACTCTTTGAAATGCGAAGAAGTACCATGTGCTGAATATCAGCTTACTACATACACAGGAAACTTTGCAGTGCAGCATTTTTGTAATAGTACATTGATGCTGCCAAAAGATGGCAGTCAGTGCCATACAATGATATGAAGAAGAAAGACTGAGCTTTCTGTCAGTAAGTACACTGCCTTGTGGGACTGGCTTTAGGGTGATAGATGGTGTTCAGTATGCCTCAGCAGCCTCACATTCAGCTGCTGAGGCAAGATCTTGGTCTCACCCGCACTACTGCAACTAGTCAACTAAGTAAATACCAACGCAACTGACTGATACCCAAACGGTAGACTGAATGAATGACCAACCAACCGACCAACCAATTTCATAAATGAATAACTGATTTATCAATACCCAATTACCTCACAAACTAAATAATTAGCCATGTAACTAATGACCAAACTAACTGCTAACAGTTATGTAACTAATTAACAGACCAAAACAAACTGTTATAAAGGGTCTTTCTTGATGTCAATAAATTCTCGATTATGGATCCTATGTTTAGACACTGAGTTCTCACAAACTTACGCTATCTTCTCCTGTTCCCAGAACTCAGGATTGTCTGATGTCCAAGGGTTGGGGAGCTCAGGTGCAGTGAAGAAGGGGTCATACTCCACATACTGTTCAAAATAGCCAATACACCTGCCAAAGAGATATGCCTGATCAACATCAAATTAACACAAAGCAGTCTTTTGCACAAGAAAAACAAAATTGCATTTCCACAAAGAAATGCCTTTGCTGAAACCAATATTAATTATAGAAAGCTTTATGATATATGTCCACATAAATGACTATACTTCTGCTTCATGCTTCTAGCAGAACTGAGAACCAGGCATTCAAAAAAAAAAAAAAACGTTAAAACATTGTGTACATTTAGTGTAACAGTTCTGGTGTTTTTGTTCCCCCTTGTTTAATTAAAATATCCATTAAAGTCTGTAAGGATTATGAAAAAAATCTACTGGGCAGAAAATGCATTTAACTTAAAACATTCCTCACAATAACAAACAATGAATGAGTTTTGCTCAAGGCATTAGCAACAGGACTGGTGTGTCTTCATATAAACTGCCCGTTTAGATCATTCAGTTTTAACCAAAACTGGAATGTGTCAACATAATTTTAGAATGATAGTCTTTTTTTAACCAACTTGATGCACAAATTCTTTATTTTAATACATTTATTACATTCCTCTACATGTTTCAAACACTATTGTGCTCATCTTCAGGAGGACAATTGTATTAACACAGCATATGGTATCGTCACTCTGTTTGGGTGACTGTTCAGGACACATACATATAGATATATGACAATGCTCTTTTACTGTAACATTCAGTCTGTACTCACGCTTCAGCAACTTTAGAGACCTTAATGTTGCGTCGGTCCAGTCGCTGTTTCAACATGGCTATGTGGCATTTAATGGCCTCTGTTGGACTAGCCAAATCAGTTTCTGACGTTGAGGGGGATATGCGGCCGCCTGCCACACCGAGCTTTAAGTGTCGACTGCTCTTGAGTGGCTTATTGACCCGACAGGCTTTCTTGATGTCAACCTCTGTGGTGTTCACACAACCAGGCTGAAACATGGCATGCCACAAGCAAAGAGTTTAATATTCAAAATTACATGGATTCATTTCAACATATTAATTATAAACACGGTTTTTACTCACTTACAAGTGGTCCTGTAGGTCATACATTGCACTACACATTAAGGCATATGTTTCTGAAATAGTCTTCTCTACAAAATACCAAACAATAAACAAAGTCCAGCCACCTAATAATCCAAAACAGCATCTGGATATTCCTTATAAGAAATTACAGTGGATACGATCCACTACAATTTGTTTAGATGATTGGCCAAAAAACTGGTGAGCTGAAAATCAACATACTGCAGACCAGATTTGTCTCTGAAACACTGTCTGCTTAACACTGGCATGCCTGATCAACACTGAATGTCTGCTCAACACTGGCATGCCTGACCAACACTGCTTGCTCAACACTGGCGTGGCTGATCAACACTGAATGTCTGCTCAACACTGGCATGCCTGACCAACACTGCCTGCTCAACACTGGTGTGGCTGATCAACACTGTCTGCTCAACAATGGCATGCCTAACCAACACTGCCTGCTCAACACTGGTGTGGCTGATCAACACTGACTGTCCGCTCAACACTGGCATGCCTGATAAACACTGCCTGCTCAATACTGGTGTGGCTGATCAACAATGACTGTCTGCTCAACACTGGCATGCCTGATAAACACTGCCTGCTCAACACTGGTGTGGCTGATCAACACTGACTGTCTGCTCAACACTGGCATGCCTGATAAACACCACCTGCTCAACACCAGTGTGACTGATCAACAAACAGAATATTACAACATTTAACTACGACTACAAACTCAAACACTGTATTCATATCATCCATTTCAACAGAATTTGTTTCAGAAATGCAGCACATTACATTTCCAACCAACTGGGTATGGATTATCCATTTGTGACCGATCTATGCACTACACATGACAAAACACCATCACAATACACAAACCAGTTTTCAGTATCACTTAATAAATCTCTAAGATGTAGGCATCAATAAAAACGTTGGATATTCAGATTCTTGAACCCTGAGAATGGGAATGATAGGTTGTCCCAAAATGTTGGTGAGAAATTACCACTAACCCACTGCATAATAACCCAGAAGAGCACAATTCTCAGCGACTTCGCAGCAGAAGCCTGAAATCATGCATGTTGGATATTTATTAAATGATACTGAAAAGTGGTACGTTTGCCGTAAATGTGAATTTTTCACATCTAATTCATTAGTGCAGGATGAGACAATGAATAAATTTAAGATTATCCATGTGACATTTCTTTATACTTCTTACTGCCAAGCTCCAGCCTGAAAGTATCTCATGACATCACCAAGCCACATTTTCTTTTACTATCACAGATTATGTTTATAAATGTCATATGTCTCTAAAGCAAACAAAACACACACACAAACCAATGAAATACTTACCCTTTCATCTGTGAATCAATATGACACTGACCGTCACTATCTGACAACAAGAACATATTATTACAGATACACCTCAATGACTACATTAGATCTGGCAAATCTCACTCGAGTATGGCAAATTGATGCAATTAGCAGGTGGTAAGAACCAAATGTTCAGCACTTTCCAAGGTCAAAGAAGATTCTGTCTGTTTCAGCAAGTGGGGAAAGGAGGAGGAAATGGTCAGAAACAGAAACGGGGTACAAACATTCTCAAAGAATGCATACAACTAAAACATCATACCATCAATGCTATATTGTGTGAGGAACTGACAGCATCACAAATCAAACCACTACCACCCATCATGTTAAGTTTTTGCTCTATCCTGAAAACAGGAGCAGCAAGTTCCTCCAAAGTTGCAGTACTACCCACCTACTGAACTACCAAACTACAGAGTATCAACTAATAGAGTAGAGCATATGTTCTTGTCTAACACAACTTATTTTATTTGATGGTAGAGGTGTATTTACATTACCACCTAAGACACAACTACATGTTTCAGCTCTTGACACTAGCCATCTTCAGGTTGTATAACTACTTTCTAAGGATTCATGTACAACCTGAAAATGGCTAGTGTCAAGAGCCGAAACATGCAGTTGTACCTTACATAGTAATGTAAAGACACCTTTACCATCAAATAAAATAAGTTGTGTTAGACTAGGACATACACTCTACTCTATTAGTTTATTGAACACAACAGGGATGACGGAACCTTATGATTACACAGCATCAATTTCCAGACGACTGGAATCCAGACAACTGTGATTTACACACATCACATCAGGATGTAATGTAACTAAATGCAAAAAAACTGACCATAGGACGATGGACGTCCCAGAAAGCCCGTTCCTGGCTGTCAAGCACTTTGCGCTCCAACTTGTCCCTTTTCTTATCCACCTTGCTTTGTGCCTCTGCCTGCATAAAGATGAATTCCCACTTGCGAGAGAACATCTTCTGGAGCCGAGCGAGATTCTCTGCCTCATAGTCTGCCAGTTCCAGCCGCGTCTTGTTCTGCATGGTTCGCTTGCAGAGGTACACGGCTGCCAATACATCACAAAATTGTCTGTGGGACTTGCAGAGGGATGTAATTCTTGTAGAAACTAACTTACTTCAATTATAACAACTTTTTATGATTTAAAGTTCTGACAGTAATGTTGCTGAGGACACAGGTTTTCTGGGTTCTGACACCTTGTCACTGGGTGAGTGGTTCCTAATCTCATAATACAAAGTCACATTTCAGGAGATGCAAATCATTATAATAACCTTACTTTAAAGACAGGAGCTCCCAAGTTCAAATCCTAGCATGGCATCCATCTGTACTGGTTACAGGTTTGGCTCCCTTTAGTACCTCAAATTATGCCACAATCACCTCCTTCCTTACCCTTTCCAATTTATTACCAACAGTTTGACAAAATACAGCCTGGGCTGTTAACAGCAGTGTCACATACATTATAAACAAATAAAAACTCATTTATGTCTCACAAAATTGCCACTATGACCTAAACATACCACAAAAAGTATAGTCATGGATTCATGCATACTGAGTTAGGTAAACTCCATGAATTAACAAAAAATCAATATAAACATCGACCTTCAAAATATTCCACACAACCAAAACTGCAAACACAGAAGAAATTACGCAAAAATCTAATAAGGATTCAAGTCCTCACACATGTTACACTGGGACTGCCACTCTAACAATCTAAATAGCATACATAACACTCCAAACAATTTGAATTTTTGGCAGCAACACTGCTGTAAGAACTTCAAAACTCATAACAATATAATAATTACTGTTCATTAAATATTTTAACATCCTTATAGCACTTACAGTCTATGGGTAGGATAAGTGTGGAATCAGTGTTCATTTTCTGGCAGAGGTGAAGAATTTTCTCTTCTACAAGAGCCAGGTGCCACCAATCCTCATATCCAACAGATACTGGGGGCTTGGTCCCCTGGGCTAAAACAGCTGAGGTATGAAGCCAACCACTCACCATCACCTAATATTGAAATTAGGAATATGTGGAGACATAACTCCATTCCCCCAAACATCTTAAATGTGTGGTGTTTAAAAAAACAAAGGACAACTTCTACAATACTCCAACCACATCAGATTCAAGACACGTCACACATGCCAGATATCTATTTGATCCAGAGTTGCTGAATGCACTTGTTGCCCTTTTAGTCAGAAATATTTGTCTTCATCTGAAAATGTAAGCCCTTAATTTTTACTTAAAAATACATGTAAAAGAACCCTTCATATTGTTCAAGGACCTTCAGTTAACTTTACATCTTAAATAGCTAATTTCTGCAGGAAGGTCACACTGCACAGAATTCTTTGCTTGAAACCACCTGAATCAAGAAAGAACTGTATTACAGTCAGGTAAATATGGTAATTTGCATAGTAAGAAATTAATGGCCTAAGTACCACATATACAGACATAGGCATCTCACAGAATATTATGCCTAATTCATATCATATCTAAGTACAGGGAACACAGCCCTCTTGACAAGCTAACGGTCCTCAGTTAGCCAAGATGTTTCCCACACTTTGTGGTACCCAAAGGTTCACTACCGCATTCCCAAGGACCCCAACCTGTACCTACACCCTACACTCTGTCACATTAATCCAGTCCATACCCTTCCATCCTATTTCTTGAATGTCCATTTTAATAGCTCCCATCCCCCACCACCACCACCACCAAATCTATGCCTTGGTCTTCCCAAGTGGTTGGTTTCCTTCAAATTCTCCAGCCAAACCCTGCATGTATTTCTCTCTTCTCCCCCACACATGCCACATTCTCCACCCATCTCATTCTCCAATTTATCACCCGAATATTGCACAACATATAGCCTTGAAATGCACAAGTTCATTGTAACTTCCATTAGTCTTGGATTATGACAAAAAGAATCACAATGTGTACGCCGGGCAAATGGTTATAACATGTAGAAAGGCTGCTGCGTATCAAAATAGTCTTGTATGTACAGTTCACATCCACCTTCCAAAGGGACATTTGAGAAATTTCGTTAATCAACCCACTTACCATAATCTGTGTTTTCAGGCTCCCAGCAGTTGGACGGCCAGAAGTATGGCGTCTGTTGAACAAAATATGAATGTCAATTACCAACTAAAAAAAATAGCCCCCTGTTAAAAGCAACAGCAATTAAAATTCCTTGTTGGTAACTATGCCCCTATTGAACTATAAATGACATTCAGATCTCTTAATCAATCATTTCATTTAAAACAGCAACAAATATGGATGTGTGGATAGGGCTAAAGCAAAGTAAAGTGACATGCTGAGAAGCCAACTGATCTTTGACAGCAACAGTATACATGGGATTTCATTAACCAGTCTAAACATAAAACTCATTAAAATATGTAAAATAACATAATGATTGTTTTTGTCAAATCTAGGATTCCATGTCGCACAGTACATAGCATCTTCTGAACTCAAAAAAGTTTAATTATTTACACATATAAACTAGATGTTTTTGAAAATTTACACATAATTCTTACATGTTCCTTTGTTTTTCTATCTTCACATTTGTTGTAAAAGTACACTGGACATAAAATGCATGTTTCATTCCCACCTGCAACTTCCATATGGGAATTTTTCCATTCTGATAGATATTTAGTGGGTTACATTCATGAGTAGCGAAGAAACGCATATAGATCTTAATGTAAAGTGGCCATTAATGCTGTCTAAAATCAACCAAACTTGGAATGGGTCTATGCCAACAAATTTTAGTGAAATTCCTCAAACATCATATTTCACAAAAATCTGATCAGCAGTTCTCAACTTGTTACATGCAGACATACGAACCAACAGACAGGCGATACAAAGTTCATATGCAACATTCAACTGTGAATGCACCAAAGATGGAAACGAAAAAGAAATGTAAAACAAAAGAGAAGAGTTGGCAACACTGAGTACCGTGAATATGTTATGCCAGTGCACTATTTTTAGTGTAGATATAGTGTGTGATAACACCTGTCCATATTCACAGGATGACACACCATTCATATGTCGTATGTTGAGCTGTATGTCCACTGTCTAAGTCATCAAAACTTTAACATCTGGAAACAACTACAAGCTAAAACATGGCATCTTGCTGCTGCCTTGCAGATAAGTATTTTCTGACCTCACATAACATTTACATAATATACATAACAGTTACAAATGTTACTAGGGAACATGATGGTTTCATTTGGACAGTGAAGGAAGAATCCAAACATGAGACGTAAACTAACCTGAAACCGGTAGAATGTGTTGTCATTTTTCACTGTTAGCATGTGGTCATCAATGGGAAAGAAGTAACCATGTGCTGCCATCAAGTGGGCCAAATGCAAAGCTTCACCTGTCAGAAAGAAACAAGAGGTACAATTAAACATTCACTTTATATTTCTGATATGGCCATTCAAGATAAATGTAGAATCAAAGAAATGAAAACGTATGTATTTACTGTAAATAAATACAGTAAATTAATACTGCCAGAACTAAAATACGCATAAATTCCCTATCAAGCTCAAACCAGTCATAATACAAGTGATATGTAAAATAATTTCATACAACTTAAGACTGATTGGTTGATGTAATGCAATCTACAGGAAAATAGGTATACTGGGCAACTACAGCACATATACACAGATGTCTCTACCAGATGGGTGTCGTGCCAAGTTGGTGTAAGTGCCTTGGCACTTGCTTCTGGCTGCATGACTCCTCTTACAACCCTGAAGCCATAAATGATAAGCATACACAGAGACAATGCAAGGGACAGGAAATTACAATAAAAATTCAATTTCTTTTTCTGTAATTTCCAATTACAAGTATCTAAAATGACAGCACCACGCCAATTTATGCTCAGTTTGAATGCAGTCAAGAAATATGGCAGAAAGTACATACATTGCAAGAAAATGTAGGAATGTAGGTTATTATATAAATTTTAGTTGGACATACGAGGGTTGGAACTTTAATAGTGGCAACACTGCTGTAGAGACGCCATGCAACGGAACCAAATAATGTCGCTTATACCACACGTTAGTTACATACCTACCCTACCTCAGAGCAAATGGACTCTCCCTTCCCACATCACACGCATGTGCAGTGACGAGAAGAACAAAGCCTCGTGTTAGCTGGCAGTCTAATGTAGTGTTGTCACGATGTTTAGAAACAGGAACA
>Ga0136643_10010951_pt1 | contig 13422 bp, 12 predicted proteins | sample TergutLab28metaG_FD_96883 | JGI IMG/M metagenome (GOLD analysis project Ga0136643, IMG submission 96883) | Labiotermes labralis P1 segment gut microbial communities from Petit-Saut dam, French Guiana - Lab288 P1 (version 3) (version 3) | ecosystem: Host-associated > Arthropoda: Insects >...
GGAGGGGCCCAGAGGGTCCCAGGAAGTTAAGGTTCTCAGATTTCGTGACAAAGGCACAGGGTGGTGGTAGGTTGTAAGCCTTACGCACCGGCCGCCTTTACCCCCAGTAAATACTCCTGGTACTCATTTCTGTTAGAGGCTGAGTCGACCCCAGGGCCATAGTGCGATCGGAAGGATTTTACACGTCAATGAAAAATCCACTGACACAAGCTGGAATCGAAACAGCGACCTTCATATTTGTAGCACAGCACCTTAACCACTGTGCTACCGCGGTCCCTTCTTCGATCAGTAATAACAGTTATTAATACAAAAGCATTATGGCCTTCAGCAAATAGGCCCAATCCCTTACCCTAAGTTCCGATCCCGAATAAATATACTCACTGAAAACATCGTTCTCACATTCGACATATTTGTACCTTATACATAAATGGTTTGACCTATGAAGGGACATTAGGCACACGCTTAGCACACGAGTCCGTCCTTAGTGTTTGGTTGGTTCGTTGGACCATAATCATTTCAGCGTTCACTGGACAAAATTCCACTCAGTCCGTAAACGGAAACTACTCGTTCGTTTGAAATATCGGCGTCAGCTCAGAGAAGAACAAGGTGTGCAAACCCGGAAGATGAAATCCGGTCGTGAAAATGTGAAAACTTATGCCAACACACACCGTCCAAACAGATATTTAAAGTTGTGTACTACATTCACTTAGCTATTACTAAGAACTAATGGCAAGTTGTAAATATGGGAATAAAATTTACAACTGCTTAATAAGAAAGGATTTTTTTTGGGTGGAAACTACAAATTCTCAGGAAGAAATCTCTTACAAGGATTTATCTAGCTTCGCAACTTGTATCTGTAGCTGGTCTCGTTCATTGACGTGGTAGAAAAAAGTAAAGTCGAACACTGGAGACAGGCCATTAATTTAGAAACAGAATAATATCAATTCAACCATATCGCCTTAATGTACGAAACAAGACAGGCAGTGTACGTACGGCGTAACGCTGAGGTGTGTTTGTGCAACCATTGTTTCAATGGAAAAGCAATAAGTATCACATATTCTGAGTGTGTATTTCTAGCCTCAGGTATCCAGCATGCAGTGCGCATGCGCCATATTGTCATCTGTGGCCTGTCCGGCTCTACATGATCTGCCCACATTATCTCACAAATGGCACGATGTTCGAAAACACGATATTGAACATAAAATACGAGTTTTGATTTTCTCTACAATTTTTATCTGAACACTTCTCATTCTAAGAAGAAATAAGCGAGATATTATCATAAATGTACATAGTCTTCATGTAAAATGCCCGTCATTCTTAACAGATATTAATTAAATTAGAGTTTTCTCAACAGAATCTCGAAAAATGCTCAAATATCAAATAGTATGAAAATTCGTCCAGTGGAAACCGAGTTTTTCCATGCGGGCGGACGGACACAGGCAGACAGACATGACGAAGCTAACAGTCGCTTTCCGCTATTTTGCGAAAGCTCCTAACAAACACATCCTTATTAAGAATTTGTGTCGTAGCAGATGACATGATAAATTGCCATATATGAAGGATCAGATATGTGAATTTGAGCCCACTAATACATTGAAGACACATCCGAACTTCTGTGTGTAACACAGTAGAGCACACGGAAGGTGATTCGATACCGATGAAATGTACAGCTGGATTGCGATAAATACTATGATGACAACAGCACTTCATATTGACGGCGTAACGTTGTCATTTTACATGTTGACACAACTAGTTAAACGTTATTACTGGGGCACACACATGGACACTTACAGTAGACATTAGCGAAATGTGGTAAATAAACTCGCCGAACATCGCCACTGGACTCATAAAACAAAAAGAGTGTCAAGTAAGATAAACAGCAATGTTTGGGCCTGCAGGGACAAAATCATTTAGACTTTTCTTTACACCTGTTACAATAAACAGATTATTTATTCTCTTTTTTGTTGCTTTCTTAGAGGTGGAGAATATTACAAACTGGTCAACACTAGAAACATCACTATTAACTATCAATTCAAAATTTTCCTGAAGAAAATTAATCTGGCAAATGCCAATAAATGAATGTTTTAAATGCCGCTAAATAAATAACCCGTAAAAAAACAAAACCGTGCTTAGAAATGTCGGTCTACTTAATGCGGACAAATAAAGCTAGCAACTGCGTCGGATTGAATTGGTGTAATAACGGAGCATTTACAGATCTGCATTTCCAGGCCGGTCCAGTTGGTGTTTTTAGTGGACAAAGTATCATCGGGACAGATTTTTCCACCAGTACTTCGGCTTTCCCACACCAATATCATTCCACCAATGGGCAATAATAATAATAATAATAATAATAATAATAATCTTCATCTACCACCGATACCGCACAACTTTAACAAATGGCAGATTACTTACGTCAGACATTTAAATATGACATTAAATATGGCGGAGTCATGCAGGTAACAGCGAATGGAAAGAATGAGAACGATAAATTGCAATGGGTATGGTTGTAAAAAGTGATGGCGTCTAAAGAAGACACAATTCCGGCACCTATTGGAGAACTAGTGAATGCAACATTACTAAAACCCACAATGAACACGCTGGAACTTTGGCCCGAGAATTGAAGGCGGGATCTCGGAATGACACCGCGGTGTACGGTTCCCCTCGTGATGGATGTAACGTCATCAGGCACGTGATCGATTTCGTATATTGTGACAAGACACCTCTCCGACTCTTAACTTGGTGGTTACTCCCCCCTCCGCCACCAAGTGGGGAGAGGCTTGTGTTTTTATTGGCACAGAACTACACTGAAAGTGGGCCGTGGGGGAAGGGGGGGGGCGCAGATATTTCCTCCATGTAATAACTTTCGCCGTGTAAAATAGAAAAAAAAAACTGTCTTCTTCAACCACTCAAAAAGTTCTGATGTAACAGAAGCGCCCCCCTTCTACTACAGCAAACGTGCCCTGTGTTACAACAGCCTCTCTCTCTCTAACAGTGTCTGCTAGTTGCACTAACTTTCACTACGTTGTACTACGACCTGCCAATATTCGCTCAGGTCCCGTGTGTGCACTTCGTTAGAGTCCTTAATGAGGAACTGTAGTTGTAAGTCACAACCGGGAATGATGGGGGAGGGGGGGGGCGGCAGAGGTGTTATTATCGTGGCGATCAAAAGGGTCTACTGTGTAGACATAATTTTTTTATATATGAACTCAAAAGAAAATCAAAAACAGTCAGCAATACGGAAATTAAATAACAACAAAGCAATCGAAGCAACTGTAGGTGAGGTAAAGTACGTTCCTAAAGAGCACTACAGTAAAGGATGGAATTAACCGACATTACAAATAACTTCAGAATACAGGAGCACTAGTAATTCGGGTTAGAGGAGGCCAAAACTGAAATAAGAGAGAGACAGGGACGAATTTGAAAAGGAACAGGAAATAAATCGGCAAACAATAACCCAATAAACAAATAGAGGGAGAAAGAAAGGAGAGGAATAATCAATACATCATGTACAGGAATAACAAAGGAAGGGACAATAAAGAAATTAGAGGAAATAAAAATGAAGAATAAACACACAAAAAAGCAATCAAGAGAGGGAGGAATAAAGAGGAAGTAATTTGTGTCCCTAAGAAAAGAGCGACGTCAAATAAAGCGACGTATCGACCGAGAAAGAGAGGCGGTAACTTAGTTGAGCTGCAAGTTTTGAAGACATCTCTACCTCAGCCCTACCGAACGACATGTGTTCTCGAGTTCTCGCTACTGGAGTTGTATTTTAACGTTCGACTGAAGAAAGAAGAAACGTAAATTTCGAAGTACAGTTGGGCTGTTCTCATTGGGGTGATATCACCTTGTTGAGGTGCAGGACACAGAGACAGATATCTTTCTCTTAAGTTTCCTAGTTTGTGCTCCTGAAATGCGAGCAACCTACTTACACTGAGTCAGAAACTGTACACTCTCAGCTACATTCCTCTCCAGACGTTTCGTGTTTCATCAGATATGGTTTCCTAACGACGACATTGCTGTTGCCAACAATGATTCCTGTCGTCGATGTTGCAGTACCAGTCAAGTCTATTTCTTCAAAATGGCATCCGAACAATGTAGTTCATCTTCTGTCAATTCTGTCCCATACAACTATCTGCAATAAATCGCTAAGAGCTGTAAAATAGCAAGTCTCCTTACGCTCCTACAATGCTTCGTACATCAAGTGACAAGATGGTCGGAGCAGCGGCTAGGAACCGTGACCCGATCTCCGGTTATACCGGTCTCATAACAGATCATATTATATGATTGGTGTACCTTAATCCTTCCATGAAAACACATGTAGTACCTCAGAAGCACCACGGGAAACTGCTTTCACATATGTTTAAATTTGTCTTTACATTCGACGTTACAAAATCACTCGCTCTTCATTTACAGATCCTTTCTCTGTTACCGAAAGCGAAACGTCCAGTAATAACAGCTGTTTAAAAAAGAGGGGCTGGAAAGGATTTGGACTGAAATGGTCGGGTGTCATAATGAAATGTTTCCCGGCACTTCTCTGGAGGGACTGAGGAAAACCAATAAAATCTTCAGCGAGGGTAATAGTATGTTACGGCCGAGAATAAAACTGGACACCTCCGGTTGAGCCGACTTGCTACGTCACTGCTATTAAAAGCTTAGAATTGATAAAAAAAAAAAAGGAATAAATTTTACTGCCCTGATGAACGGTAACCGGCAGTATTTCCAGCTATAAATGTCCGTCATTCGCCCCAAAGACTTTTATACTGCACAAGGACGACAAAATATACATGACGAGCTTCACGGTCTGACATTTCGACTGTCTCCCGGCGCTGGTAGGCGCTGTGCGCCTCAACAGTCTCCAGACGTAGCGTATCGCAGCCAATACGACCATTATCTTTGGCTTGTTAGCCTGAAGTGTTGGGGCAAACGGTAGCCCAGTCTTGAGCAGCTGCAACTGATCCTAAGCTACCTCAGCATACACTGCATGGCATACTTCCACAGGCATGCATTAAGAATATATGCCCTATTTTAATAATATCCTCTCACGGGTCCTGCATTCTAAATTTTCCTATGTTTATCAAGTTTCCCAATCAAAAATGTTCATGTGAGAGTTCACTATCTCACGACGGTGACTATGGAAAATGCAGTCTGCTGACATGTGACACCATTTGATGTTTAACAGCCAACTAGATGCAACAATAATAATTTTATTAATAATTTCAATCAGCTCAGCATGTTTCGGACTATAATTTCGCCCATCCTCAGGAGCACTAGACTATATTTACAGCTTGTGGTGTAAAGCACCGACGATGCTGCCTGCTGGTGACCAGGATGAGGTGGAATTTCCAGTTCCACCTCACCAGCAGGATGGACGAAATTATCGCCCGAAACATGCTGAGTTGATTGAAATTATTAATAAAATTATTATTGTTGCATCTAGTCGGCTGTTTATATTATTATACGTGACACCATGCAGCCTGTTAGAAATTTATCGACATTTCAGACAAACTTTCAGCCTTTGTATGCAGATAAGAAGAGTGACGCGGTTGTACGGAGGAGGAGGTTGCACACCCCTCCGAAATTTCGGTAAATTTCCACCCGTCTACACGGCATCACATATCAGAAGGCATTATTCTTCAAAATATTGTACGTTTTTGTGTTTCACTTACATAAGCTAACTTCTCCACAAATGCTATCAAGCTTTCAGAGGGAGGCATCTGTATTCCGTCAACGAACTAGAGTATGGTGGATTTGTCCCTGTGTAAACCACACAGGCGCATACATGGGGAATGGAGGTATGGCTCCACTCACTCTTACCTGGGCACCAGATGAAGGTGAGTGGTCAATATTTACGCCTCGGCTGCTTCACTTTCGTTCAAAGAGACACGGTGCCCCTCAGTATGAGGCAGGGTGGGCCCCAGAGTTGATCTGGACGCTTAGGAGATGATGCAAATCCCTTGATCCTGCAAGGAACCGAAGGAAAACTCCTCCGTTGTCCAGCACAAAGGCTGTAGTCACTGTACAACGGCTCGAAGATGAAAAGTGTTCCTTAATTTGCCAAGTATAATCTTAGCAATTGACCAACTTAATGCACAAACTCTTCTTTTATAATAAACTTATTATAAAACAAGAATTTGTGCATTAAGTTTGTCAATTACTAAGATTATACTGAGATTGCACGGTCAGCAAAACATAAAAATTTGCCACGTATGTTTTATGTTTTATTTTTCCTTCGAAACATACCGGTGAAGTTTGACGTTTTGCTGACCGTGCATCTCAGTATATTTATCTCAGTATTTAACCAACTTGATGCACAAAATTTGTTTCACAATAAGTTTTTATTTCACACCTATAGCTGGCCGTCTCGTGCACGAGACGGCCAGCTATAGGTGTGATGATACCAGAGGCTGTGTAATGCAATTTTGACCTCCTGATGATGAGCACATGTGCTCGAAACATGTAGAGGCATGAAATAAAACTTGCTGAGATAAACATACCGGCGAAGTTTGACTACAAACCATCCCGCCGACGGTATTCTCTTTCACCGAACATTTTTCCGCCTCTCGCCCTTCCTCTCTTCATTTCTCCTTACTCTACTAACAACCTCGTAACAAAGTTGTACTTTATCTCCCGATCGATGATGGAATTAATGCCGATGAGTGCATGGCTGGATTATCATTTTAATTGAAATCATGTAATCTTGTAGCTTATTAAAGAAGAGACTGTGTAATATGAAGGTAATTGAAATTCTCATGCCAACATGCAGAAGGTGGGAAGCTACTCCACAGGAAAGGCAGATCATTATAAAACTCGGTGATACGTCAGAACAAACACAAATTCAATACGTCACGGTGTTTCTTTCGCTCACTCACACGCGCTACTACAACGAATAAGGTGACGTGCGTGCAATGGCAGACACCGCTGTAGTGCTCACTAATTGCGATACACTGATTGCTCTAATCTCCATTCTGCGGTTCGTTTTAATACGTCTTATCTTGGGTATTATCCACTGTCTAGGTTTTGTATTAAAACGCGATGTTTCCGAAGCCGGTTCTGTTTCCTTCTGGAGGCAAAAAAAGATAACTAATTTATATGTTCGTCACCCCGGTGTGTTGATTGCAATAATGAAGGTATCAAATGCCGCCGGAAACAACTAGTTTATATTATAAATCTGCGAACATGTTCCGATCCAATATGGTCACCTTCAGGCCAATAAAATAAAATTATTTTTTTATAAATTTTATATTATCGGCCTGAAGATGACCACACTGAGTCGAAACATGTTGCCAAATAAAGTATATAATATACACTAATTATGTTTTGACAGTAATGAATTCCTTCACTATCGAGGCAACTAAGCTTTGAACAATGTCTTCTCAATAAAATAATAGGTCATGCTTCTTTTCAAATAGTGTTTGAAACCGACTGCTGCTTCCAATGTACGAACAAATTAGGTCCCCTCTTTCGTCTGAAGACGGAAACAAAACCCGCATTCGAAACGGATTCTGAGTATGAAAACTGGGTAATGAATAACAGCCAAATTACTGATAACTAAACATCACGCATCACCGTCAAAATCACAATAATATTATAATAATATAATATGACTGCAAATGGGCTGTCACCCGGTGGCAGTGATTATTATGCATGTACATAAATATGAAATAAAGGTAACATAAATATGAAGTAAGGATCTAATACATTCAAGTCGGGAGGGCTACATGAGAAGCACGCAGTAGCACTTGGAGTGTTGGGAACCATCTCAGCATTCGCTTATAGACACGTGGTACCGAATTCATGGATTTGTTACGCTTTATTTCAGTACAGCTGTCGCGTTAGAATTTACGTTCCAGTCAAAGTGCGAGCTGCTGTACGTCTTTGTATTAGCCCTTTGTAGCGGTTTCACTTTACTTGCCTAGTAACTGGGTCGTGGTCGAGGTTACTTTTCGCCAGGCCCTGTTCACATGGTTCTCCTGCACTATTTAATCACAATCATGCCCACATTATGAAAATTCTCACCAGGAGACTCTTCGGAAGTTTTCACACCACATGTATAATTTAACCAAAAAGACACCTGGTTACGTATAAGTGCTTAGCACACTTCTAAGTGCAGTGGCTTCATAATCAACTACATGACCTTTACAAGTGCAATAAGGATGTGTTTTCTTATTAACTGCTTGTAAAATTACATTCTTTCTGAAAACGGATAAATGATGCCAACTGATTGGTCATTGGCCCCAAAAAATAATTTCTTTGAATTTTCGCCAAAATTTGGAAAAGTTGTCTTGAACAGTTGATTTTAATATTTCTTAGATGTACTCCCAAATTTCGAAAGAAGTTAACGCTCAACCGGACACACAAGAAAGGCTACACATTGCAGATTCATTTGAGTACAAACATTAAAACTTCTTCTTCTTCCAAGCCAGTCTGCCAAAAAACGGATCGCATTATCGTATAACTGTCTTAACCAGAGACATTAGCTCTGTGATATGCCAATACTTCACTAGTCCCAACACATGTATCAGCCTGTTGCTGCGACTGGATTTCGTTTATCACTCCAAAAATTTTGGGCAATTGCTACACTAGGGTTAAACTTACCAACCCACGAATGTTTACCTTATGGTAATTTGGCGATGTTGACGCATTATCACAGTCGTAAAAGTTACCAAAAGTCCTTCTGTTACCATTTTGTACTATACCATCTTGTTCACGCTACCGAACTAACCAAACCCTTCAACGACTTTCCCTACAAGCGCCTTCTTTACCGTTTCTACAATCTTTGTCCAGCGTCAGTGTCACTACTTGTAAACACACACACAGACACACACACACACACACACAGTAGACTCGTCAGGCAGACATGGCCACATACAGTCTCCAGCATAAACTTAAATACGTTTTTCCACTCACGCGAACAGATTCACTTAACACGGATTACAAGCCATATATTTCTAAGAGTAGGAAAGAAGAGGGCAACAATATTTGTGAAAAAACACAAATTATCCAGTACTCGACACATTATCTTTACTAACAGGATACTGCCCAACTCCACAAAATGTTCTGCGCCTTGACTGCTATGTCAAATGTTTTAAAAATTGGGTCCAAACAAATGTTCCTTGAAACTCGAACTTACATCCGGAATATTAGATATGGCGATAAAACCAACAAACGCACATAAGCGTTAAGAATATCTTACGTTATATTATAAATATAGCACGTATGCTACACGTTTCGGCCATTCTTGTTTAATGAATAACAGCAAAAATTTACACATGCCCATAAGATGACCACAAGGTTGGCCGAAACACGCAGGAGGCGTTCTACATTAATAATGATATGATGTGATATACATATCTGATATATGATGTATATGAGATATGATATGAGATATGTGATATGATATGATATACGATACGATATATAATATAATATTAAACGTTTATATGCATTTGTTGATTTCATCACCATATCTTTTCAGGTTAATATATGGTCATGGACTATTTAAAATCCGGAACATTATCTGACCATTTAGAGGGTTACATTCATCCGAACTGCAATTATGATTTATTTCTTCTCCTCAGAGATCATATCTGCTACTTACAGAACATACAAAATCTCCTTTACAAACATATACCGGTTGATTCCGTTCAGTCTGAGAACAGTACGTAAGTTAAAAAAGCAATGCGAACAAACCTTTTGTCGGTCCGAGCGCTGCAACAGCTGGCACCTATATTTACCAATGTGTTCTAAATGGCCAATGGAATGAACAAGATATTCAATTTTACTTTGAACGTAAAGTGCCAGTTTGTGTCTGGATCCAGCAGTACTCACCATCCCGCTCTCCTTATCGTTTCGCCTCCTTGCAGCATGGGTTGAAGTCCAATCAGCTTCGAGAACTGCAAGAAGAAAACGCACAAGTAAAGACCCTACGGGAATTATAAGACAAAGCGTGTTCCTATCAAATTAAATTAGGCTACAAATTTTCTTTTTTCGACAGAAATGCTTCTACTAGTAGCAGACGTAAGGTATAGTAAAGCCAGAGGCAACGTGCTGCTGAGAACAGCCCGGCTAAATTCACACCTATTTGATTTTCAATACGAACAGAACACTTGTGAAAACCGAACACTGTCTTTTACTTTTTTGTAAAACAGCACATTGTCTGTGCAAATTGCAGACGTCATGTTGAGTGCTAAAGGAAATCAATTATAGATACTGGGCTATGTGATGGCGAGGATTACTCTTGATGAGAATATTATGTCTTCAATCACTGCAAAAAGCCCTCTGCTGGTTATTGCAAACTGTCGGAAAAGTTTGTTCTTGTGACAAATATCTTCGATAAATCATACATTAGCTTACGATTGTGGTTGATATGGTTCCATGTGCAATAATCTGTGTGAGAGTGTGTGTGTGTGTGTGTGTGTGTGTGCGTATGTGTGTGTATGTATGTATGTGCGTATGTAGGTGTATATATATATATATATATGTGTGTGTGTGTGTGTGTGTATATGTACGTATATACATATGTACGTATGTGTGTATGTACGTATATATATGTTTGTATGTGTGCGTGTGTGCGCGCGCGCGCGTGTGTGTGTTGAATTATGGCTGAGTCAGGTTTCTCAAAACTCCGCGTTTCCTTTATACTTTCTTGCAGATCTTACGCCATTTTCTCATGCAACACCTAACTTCAAACTAATTGCCCCAATGATCTTGTAAGATTCCAATTTAAAAATTTTTCAGATTACCTTTTAATATTTTTCCTGTGTCCACACAATACTTTGCATCTCAAAAAATACTGGTGACAGTAAATAAACGGGAGGCACGCGGTGGCAGAGTTGGTTGAGGCACTACGATACAAGCCAGAAGGTCGCGGGTTCGATTCCCGATGGTGTCACTGGAATTTTTCTTCGACATACTCCTTCCGGCCGCACTATGGCCCTGTGGTTAACTCAGCCTCTAACAGAAATGACTACCATGAATATTTCTTGGTGGGGAAAAGCGGCCGGTGCGTAGGGCTGACAACCTTACCACCTTCATGTGCCGATTGTCTTGAAATCTGGGAGCCTCAGCCCCTTGGAACTCTCTGGGCCAGTACAGGCCTGCAGTGGGATTACTTACTTACTCCATGGTGCATTGTCCTTGAGCAGCTAACTGGTTTGCAGCTAGTCAAGAAATTCCCCGTATTTCACGGAACCCGAAGGTTCATTACCGCACTCACAAGCGTCCGCCACGTGTCTCTATCCTGGGCCAGCCCAATCCAGTTCATATACCCACATCCCACCTCCTGGAGATACGTCCAAATATTATCCACCCATCTACGTCTAGGTCTCCCCAGTGGTCTATTTCCCATCGGTTTCCACACCAAGACCCTATACACCCCCCCCTCTCCTCACCCATATGCGCCACATACCCAGCCCATCTCATGCTTCTCGATTTTATCACCCGCACAATGTTGGGTGAGGAGTACAGATCATTTAGCTCCTCGTTATGCAGTCTCCTCCATTCCCCCGTTACCTCGTCCCTCCTAGGCCCAAATATTCTCCTCGACACCATATTCTCAAACACCCTCAGCTTCCTTTCATCCTTCAATGTCAGCGACCAAGTTTCACACCCACACAAAATGGGATTACTTTTCCTTTTTATTTTTACCTGACAGTAAATAAATGCAGTTGCCATTTTAAGTTCATATGTAGCAGCAAACAGCCTGTGCAAATGGATGCAGGAATCTGCGAGAGTGTTGGTTTGCTGAAATTTATTTATGTAGGTGGATCGCAAGTTGGCGAATTTCTCATCAAGTGAAACAGAAACAAACCAACCTTCTCATACCCCGTGCAACATTATTTCTGTGTGACAAGGAAAATACGCCTCTGACGGAGGCTTAGATCACACGAATGCGAGAATACATGACCACGGCCTAAATCAACGTCACGCTGAAGTCGGCAAAAGCAAATAACACTCACTTGTTACAGCAAAGTTACAATAGTCTGCATTAAAGTGGGGCGACAGAGAAACGCAATCGCTTGAAATCTCAGTCTGTCACCTTGCCGCGACATATAGCAAACAAACATCTTTCTTCCTTTCTTGCTTTCATTTTAATTATACGAAAAACAAATTCTTTCACAAAACGAATTCCACCCACCCAATAAAGTTCAGAATTTTTAAATCAAAAGATACAAATGTTTTATATTAATTGTTTTAGTCAAAAACTTTGGAAGTGTGACGTACAGGTACCGAAAACCTGAAATCATAACAGAAACCTTCAGAGGTAAAAGAGCACCTTAAAAAGAAGCGAAAAACCTAAGTGTTTGACATATTAAGGGATTTAATACAAAGAAAAGTCCAAAGAAATAATGATCCTACTCTAAGCAGGGAAAAATATGGTGTCAGGATTTCAGTATGGAAGAAATCGAAACTTCCAGTACAATTACTCAGAAAAAAGTGTAAAGAGTTCCCGTTACAGGCCTGGTGTGGCCCAGAGGGTGAGTAGAGGTATAGCTCTCCTCTTCCATGACCGCGGCACTAGAAGGGCGTGAATGGTCAGCAGCACGCCCCGGCCGCACTTTACCCCCGGGAAAGACTCTGTCCCCATTTTACAGGAGGCCGGAGGTGCCCCAGGGCCGGTCTGGAACGACGGTAAATCTCGTCTCCACCGGGATTCGATCCCGGACCGTCCTGCCCGTAGCCAGTCGCTATACCGACTGAGCTACCCGGCCCACACTCAGACAAAAGGTAAAGGTAAAGGTAAACAGTCCCATTACAGGTCTGGACAGGCCCAGAGGGTTCCAGGAAGTTAAGGTCCCCAGATTTCGTGACAACGGGACAGGACGGTCGTAGGTTGCCAGCCTTACGCACCGGCCGCCTTTACACCCAGGAAATACTCCTGGTACTCATTTCTGTTAGAGGCTGAGTCGACCCCAGAGCCATAGTACGATCGGAAGTATTTTATATCAATGAAAAATCCACTGACATCATCTGGGATCGAACCAGCGACCTTCCGATTTGTAGCACAGCACCTTAACCACTGTGCTACCGCGGTCCGCAATCAGACAAAAACCTAAAGAAATTCCCTTGATATTTACTTATCAAACTGGGAAAATATGGTCATTCGTACGAAATAAGACTTTAATTACAACGAAATAACAACAATTTAAAGAAGTGACCACAATTTTAATTATACGATTGATTTTCTTTTTATGTTGAAACAATCGAAATCTCAGGAAATGTGAACTGACAGCCGTAATATGTGTATTCAGCACTGACCCTTCGTGGACTCGTTTCAATTAACACTCTGCTAAATCCACACACATCGCTACATGAAAGTCACAACTACTTACCACCCCCCCCCCCAGTAAATATTTTGATTAAATAATACCTGGTACGAAAGCCATGGAGGAGCCGAAATACCCCAAGGGGGGGTACGGGCCC
>Ga0136643_10010955_pt1 | contig 13420 bp, 9 predicted proteins | sample TergutLab28metaG_FD_96883 | JGI IMG/M metagenome (GOLD analysis project Ga0136643, IMG submission 96883) | Labiotermes labralis P1 segment gut microbial communities from Petit-Saut dam, French Guiana - Lab288 P1 (version 3) (version 3) | ecosystem: Host-associated > Arthropoda: Insects >...
GCACCAATAAAGACCAGTCTCACTCTGCACTGTGCATTTTACACGCACCAATAAAGACCAGACTCACTCTGCGCTGTGCATTGTACACGCACCAATAAAGACTAGTCTCACTCTGCACTGTGCACTGTACACGCACCAATAAAGACCAGTTTCACTGTGCACTGTACACGCACCAATAAAGACCAGTCTCACTCTACATTTTGCACTGTACACGCACCAATAAAGACCAGTCTCACTCTACATTTTGCACTGTACACGCACCAATAAAGACCAGTCTCACTCTGCATTGTGCACTGTACACACACCAATACGGTCTGGATAAATATGCAGCCACACGACCAAAGTGATTCATAACGACATGTTTAACTATTTTAATAATTATAAATTTAGCAAAGCACGACAATAAGCTCGCTGATGATAGTTTGTTAAAGAGAAACATGTAGGAGCATTTTAATGTAAATTTTAAAGTAAGTTTTAACATTTCTACAGCAATCTAATTGTGCATTCAGTTGGAGAAATAAAGACGTGATAAACGTATGTACAACTAAATATCATTAACTTACCTCAAATAACTGTTCGTCGTTTTCGTCAAAAGGAAGGCCATTTAATCTATTGATGATATTGGCAACACCTGAAAATAAAGTAAGTTCTAAATCCTGAAGTGTGAACTTTGATTAAAGTCAGTTCAAAAGGTCATGAAGTTACGAAATGGCAAATTGTAACCCCCCCCCCGCTCGCTCTGCATACTTCGAAACCCGTACGACTGGAAGGAAAAGTGTACTGGCTATGAAATATGTTTTTTTTTTGTACAGAGTTTAATCAAAACAAATAAATATCTAGCAAGTTACACTCCATTTTGCTTGGGATACGCACTAAAATCAAGGAGGCTTTCACGTAAAATATCCCCATTTGGGAACCAACTTTAACCAAAAATGGGATTTGTTGAAGAATCTGTGTAAAGGACTTCCCAGTCCATAAAAAACTTCACGATAAGACCCTTGACTATATTTCATTCGTTACAGTTAGCCAGAATGACATGACAAGGATTATAGAAGAATGTTTTAAAACTTCATTACGAAAGCTTCAAAAGAATATTTCGTATAATGCAGGCAGGAAAAAGAGTCAAAAGCTTACAAAAGCTAAAGAAGATTTTGCCTAATACAATGCCTAGGTTCGTTCCGGAATTTCGGAGGTATGTTCTCTCTCCTTCTTCAGGTTGACTTAGCCATAAACAAGTGACACCTGAAAGGGTCCGCCCCTCTTCCTTTTCCATAGAATTAAGTGAACATAATCCTTGTTGGGTTCCTATATATTCGACATATTTCCTTCTCCTTATCAGTGAGGCAACTCCGTGAACATAACTGAAGTCACCTTCAGTAAGGTAGAAGGTCGTGCCTCCGAAACGTCGAAACAAATTAATTATCCTACATCGTATAACAACGCACAATACCGTTGTCCGAACAACGTCTGCCGTGACAACCTGGAAATTCGTGACACTCGTTTCAATGAACTTACCTATAATTTGATAATGCCTGTTGCGAATTGGCATGGCGAGAAGCGACTTTATGTTGCCTCCGGACCCTTTCTCCACCTCCAGGCATTCCGCTACATTCAGAACCTCTCCAGACTGGGCCACACGCTCCGCCAGTCCCAGCATATAATGCGAAGCAGTGCCGTTTTCCGTTGGACTGAAACACAAAGAGACACTGGCAATGTAAATTTCAGTTCTTTCTCTTTGTATCTTTCTATCACACACTGGCTTTGATATAAAATCAAATCTCGCACCAGTACAAGCAATAATATCTTTTTCCCTATAACTTTACATATATATGGGCCGGGATAGTACAGTCGGTATAGCAACTCGCTACGGAATGGACGGTCCAGGGTTCGAACCCCGTTGGGGCCGAGATTTTATGCACTCGTTCAGACCGGTCCTGGGGCCCACCCAGCCTCCTATGCAATGGGTACCGGGTCTTTTCCGGCGATAAAGTGGACGGGAGGTGGCGTTGACCACCCACCCCATATAGTGACGAGGTTAAAGAAAGAGTAGTGTTATACCTCTACTCCAATTCTGGGGCTTCATGACCTGTTACAGGGTGAACTTTACCTTTACCTTTCCTTTACTTTACATATCAGTCTAATGTAGTGCATTTAGGAGTAAATCGTATGTAGCAATATTCTCGGCAATATATTGTACTCCTTCGTTACAAGAATAACTTTATTTATTTATTTATATATATATAATATTTTATGTTTAAATCCTAAGCAGTCTCTCTGTCCGAAATACACTGGACCCCTTCGCTTAGAGAAAAATGTAATTGCTTCCTTGCTACGAGCTCTGAGATAAAAGCAGTAATAGGGGTTATTTTTTTATTATGTAGTTTAGAAGCAAAACGGAGAGGCTACACCTTAAAATGATAAATACCAGACAGGCATACATCTATCTATTGCAGAATCTAAAAAGGAAATTAAATAACAGTATTATTTTTATTTATTTTAATTACAAATGCTTTTATTATGTAGTAACAGGAACCTGGCGAGAAGAATCTCATCATTTGTGCTCATATTTTGGCTTTAGTGGTTAAGACATCACATAGCAAATTACGTGGTTATGTGGGAGGAAATATGGTTTACGCCTGAAGATGTGTTCAGCAAATTCTATTGGAATGTCTGCGCACATCCATCGCATTACACGACTTCGCGCGCATAATCGACGTTTACATAAATTATTACTGAGGTCAAAATCCCAGATATTACACTTATACCATGAAGAAGTTGTTCAGTTGTGTTCGACTTCACAGAAATGTTGCTGAATGCCATTTCAACACAACAGTACAGACTACACACAAGTCTGAAAACACAGGAAGCAATCACAAAACTTAGATGGACTATTCTTCCCCACCCAACACGCAGGCCGTACTCTGTGCCCTTAGATTTCCACCTTTTTCTAGTCCTCAAAAATGACAAATGTGGGAAAATGTTTTGGAGGAATGGCGAGGTTAATGAAGAAGTGACTGCGAGTAAAAAATTCAAACTGGTACAATAAGGGGACACGTGATATCGTGTCTCGCTGACACAAGGCTGCTGAAATTGAAGAACACTAAAATTAGGTGTGTGATAAAACCATTTATTTATCCTTTGAGTAATTTCAAAGAATCATGTAATAAATTTCTTTCTTTTACATTCTGACCTCTGTCTACCTACTCATTGTAGGTGCATAGTGTTATTGTTGCAGCTGAACACGTGGAATGCCACACACATATTCTGTAGGATTCCTCTGGACGAGCGATCGGCCCGTCGCAAAGACCTGTACTTGATAACTTACAACACTCACAAAAAAGACATATGCCCCCGGCGGGATTCGAACCCGCAATCTCACCAAGCGAGCGGCCTCACCCCCACATCTTAGGTCGCGCGGCCAACGGGATCGGCTGTAATAAATTACTAGCAATGTTGCAAAACCTTTGGGCAAATTCATGTACATTGTGTATTCTTCAAGCACACGACAGGAAGGACAAAATGAGTAGAACATGTAAAAAGTGGCTGAGATTTTTGATCCCAAAACCAGAACGCTTATATACAATTGTGAGGATATTATTAAATTGGATCTTACAGAAAGACCAGAGTGTCAGCCTTGTGACAGGAATCATATTTCACAAGATAGAAAAAAAAATACAGAAGTAAATTTCTGTTCCCAAAATTCGTAGGAAATACATGTGTCGCAGGAAAATCATTGACCAGCGTAACCGATATCAGGGATTCAAAATATCACCACTGAAAGATGTTGGAGACAGTTTTCTTGCAGATGGGACTAGGATATCTATCACGCATCTCAAGGGACTGTACCTCATGTGGTTTGTGCTGTGTGCCGGGGTTGTGAGCTCGAAAAGTTTCGAGAATTTCACACCGTCCACATTCTCGTCCAGTAGCAGCACTGCCGCTCTTTCACACTTCAGCAGCCGCTGAGCCCTCTGCATTATTTTCAGTGTCACCTTCTCCAGCGACGTCTGCTCTTCAAACAGGTCGTGAACCACCTCCAGCAGGTTCTGTAGACGAGTAGCACAAATGCACATGTCCAGATGAGCAAGGTTAGACGGAAAGTTACAGTAATAGGATAGGGCGGAAAGTGGATGTGCGGATCGTTCCACCTGCTAGACTGCTTACACACACTCATGAAAACATAACATATAAAAACTACATGTACAATATGATCTTCCTGATGTTGAAGCCATAATGTTCGAAACATGTAATAAGACACGAAGAATTGAATGAAAATATTAATTTAAGAGAGTGTGCATTTTGTTGGTTTACATTACATAATTTATCACAGTGCACGGTACAAAAAGTGGGTCTAGAAACTCAGTCAGTATAGCGACTGGCTACAGGCTGGACGGTCCGGGGATCGAATCCCGGTTGGGGCGAGATTTTCCGCACCTGTCCAGAACGGCCCTGGGGCCCACCCAGCCTCCTGTACAATGGGTACCGGGTCTTCCCCAGCAGTAAAGAGCGGCCCGGGCGTGCTGCTGACCACTCACCCCCCTCTAGTGTTGTGGTCAAGAAAGAGTAGAGCTATACCTCTACTCCACTTGTGGGCCGTACGGGTGCCTGTACAAGGGTTCACTTTACTTTTTACGTTACAAAAAACACATAAACTTTCCAGAGTAGTTAAAGAGCTAAATGTGTGACACAAAAGTAGGGAGTTAAGTAGCCGGTATTTCTTATATACAGTTTACCGAAATAATTACAGATGTTACCTGCAATAGATTATCTTCTAGTCTGTATAAAGCCAGTTGTGTGTATGTATAAAAGCATTTGTGTATTAATATGTATGCTTGTTCTCACATAAATACTTCCTCTGCGTGATGAATGGGATTAATTATTAACCTTGATGAATCACTAATAACACTTCCATATAACGTATTTATACATGGGAGTAAAGGTAAATCAGTCCCATTACAAGTCCGAGGTGCCCAGAGGGTTCCAGGAAGTTAAGGTTCCCAGATGACGTGACAATGGCCCAGAATGGTGATAAGGTTGTCAGCCTTACACACCGGCCACCTTTACCCTCAGGAAATTGCCCTGGTACTCATTTCTGTTAGATGCTGAGTCGACCCCAGGGCCATAGTGCGATCGGAAGGATTATGTCAACGAAAAATTTCAATGACCCCAGCTGGAATCGAACCAGCAACCTTCCGATTTGTAGCACAGCACCTTAACCACCGTGATACCGCGGTCCTCTCCATATGGGAGTACATAAAGGAAAATGAGTATACGTTGATATACACGTATATACAGGCAAATTTAGCATGTGATGTGTAGACATCTAAAAGCAACATTTGTGTATTTTTTGCGATGTTTGTATTGTTGTCCTCCTACATGAAGCAGACTCTTGTGAAAGACTTTAGATATTTTGTCAAATTTTCGAAGAAAATTACCCTGTTTCTTTCATATTCTTGTCTGGATGCTTCCATGATTTGAGCATTGGTAATGGCGATACCCACGAACTGCAGATACGTTTCGAACATCTGAAAAAATAGAATGATATAAATAATAGGTCAATACAGGTTTTACATGAGACTACATAAACAGGTTTAACAAATGATGACTTTGCTGAGTTATTACACAATACATCAATCTCGTAAGTGGGTACGAGGTTTTTTAGAAGAACACTCTACTTCCATCTTCGAGATAAGCACACCAAAATTGGAGAAATTCATTTCAATAGACTGTTGATACCCATCCACTAGACATGTAGATAATTACAATGCAGAAAGTTAATTATGATATTTCATCCTCCTGAAAACATCTGAAGCTTCTTTGATGAACTTTCAATGTATTAATTATAAGCTGTGAATTATTTAACTGTACATAAACATTAAATATTAATTCATGTCTAATTGTCTACCCTCCCTTGACTTGTTTTTATTAAGATTTTAAGAGTTACACCTTAGTACATACACAATTGACCCTTACAAAGTATTAATGAATCTTGTGCTCTGATATACATATATATATATAATATGACGGATATTTCCTGGAACGTTAAAACTTCTGCTGATTTCTTCCTCCAACTCTGATTAAAACTCGATACCCTGCTTGTAGTCCCGGTGTAATGGACAGGTCCTTCTTTGTAGTATGACATGGTTACGATTGACAATGTGTATGTAGGGCTGAAGAGAAACGTGACGTAAATGTTCATGTAATGAAAAGGGGGACAAATACCTGCATGTTATTAACGTGTATATTAAATTAAGTTAAGCCAATTTAATAGATGCTTGAAACCTAATTACGAAATTCAAGGGTCAGAGCTTCTTTTCAGAAGAATATCTTCACTGAAGAAGCAACGTAGTTACATGCAATGATTTCGTGTTGGTGTGTGATTTATCGGAAGGCAAGGGCTGCTCTGCGACAGCGTCAATATATATCGCACCCCATAATTTGCCCAGACACCATCAGCATATAAAACATGCATAATCTGTTTTGCTGGACCGGAATTTAGACATTCCGAGTAGGGAATGGGAATACTATCAGCCACCCCACAAATCATGAGGTCGCCCGTTGTGTAATTTTCTCAGTTATTTCTTCAATTACACTTTTTATGTGTTATGTGTTACCTGCTCGTCCTTCTCAGTGAACTGGTCGTTGTCGAAGTCGGGGTTCTTGTTAATGACCTGTGCCACTGCGATAACTTCGTCGTAAGCGTTCTTCACGGGCATGCAAAGGAGAGAGTCCGTGTGGTATCCCGTGATGCGGTCGACTTCGTCGTCGAACCTCGGGTCCTAAAACCATCACCATATTTTAGCTCCACCTCCTGCTTCGTTCTTTGTGCGCTGCATTATTGCAGAACTTACGCGTCGAAGAATTACGCTTCTTAGTAGGAGGACAGCGTCATGTAGTGAATTGAATTCGTGACGAAGTGCGAACAGTGCATATAAAGACAGAGACTGCGTCTCACGCACAGTCACCTACTGAACAGCAGAACATACAGTGCTGTAGCTGAGGGGAAGTTTAGGGCAAAGACAAAGAAAGAAAGAAAGAAAAATAATGCAGGTAAGAGAGAAGAAAGAAAAAATTAAGAAAATGGAGGAGGAATGAAGAAAGAAACACACGACAAACTCCTGTCGCCAGTGCTGAATACGGATGTTGTGGCAAAGCGACATCGTTTGTTACGATTCCGATAGATCTAAACGAATGAAGGACATCACACTTCTGACTAAGAATTGCATCATACACACGCGCACACACACATGAACACATGGCTGTAAGCCAACGCAACAAGCAGTGGATCATTCTGCATACAAAAGAAATAAATTAGCGAACACTGAGCTCTGGGTCTGTTGACCAGCGTCGCCGTTATGTGGCGGAAACTTCTCCGACACTTGTGCCAAGCAATTAGTCGAGGCAAAACTTTGCAGGCAATTTGTTCTTCCTAGGGTTTGGAGAAAATAAGCAAACAAAACAGGTATAGCTGCTGCTGATATGGTTTGTTAAATAATCATCCAGTCTGTTGTATGTAAACATTAAAACGTAACCATATATTCTATCAAACACCAGAGGCTTCATTAAAGCACTATATTGTGAAAGCAATGCTGCCTATTGTTTTCTTGGATAATCGCGTAATAATCTCCCTAACCCAGGATTTTCTCGGAATTACAATATTTATACTTTAAGCTAGTCAGCATGAATACAGCGTTCAATAACTCTAGCCTGTTCTCAAAACAAAATAATCTCTAGTAGTGGAATGGTGCAGTCACAATAAACGTAGCACAGTCAATAAGTGGAGCAACGTACATGCGGACTGCCAAACAGCAGTTCCCTAGCCGTGGACCCAAACGTGATTCCGATTTATATGAGACCAGTTTAGTTATTGGTTTTATCAAGAAAAGTAACGACGGAAGTTTTGTCCTTTCCTCGAATGCAACAAAACATAAAGTAACACTGGAGCAAGCGCAAGCACAAGGCACTAATTTCCACTTGTAACTTGCATTTGCACCCTTCAACAAATTTTACTGTGGCTATGACAATATGGTGGCTAAAATGGTGAGGAGATAAAAGAAGAATAGATGAGATAATAAATTATTACATAATTCTGGTTATAACACCTAAAGAGGAAACATTATTTCGTGCATATTACTCGTACAGTAGGAGGGAAGCTGATACTGATATGAATTTTAGGGAAGAAATTGTTAAAGGGGATTAAACTGCCTCTGGATGCAATTTAGTGGTGGGGGTGTGATTTTGTAATACATATTCGTATTCCTGAAAGATAGGCAAATTTGACGTTCAGGTGACCGTGCATCGTGTTAAATTCTTATAATAAAACCAGCTAGATGTACTAATTTCTCAAATTTGTTTTTGGATTATAACTCTGTATGTTTCGGACAGTTCCTCTGTCCACCATCAGGAGTTTTTCACCTTACACACAGCTGACAGCTGTCAGCAAACCTGTATGACATATACCATTGCTGTGTGTACAGTAAAAAACTCCTGATGATGGGCAGAGTAACTGTCCGAAACATGGAAAGTTTTATTCCAAAAATAAATTTGAGAAATTATTGTATCTGATTGGTTTTAATTATAAGAATAGGTAAATTCTTAACGCGGTGAATGACTGGTAGCGTCTCAAGAGGTTTCTGTTGCATAAAGTTTTGACATCAATAAAAGTTAAAACTTTTAAGATTACAAATAATCTGCAACACATTTAAAGATTTAGTTTGTCAACTCACCGGCAACACAGGGTGTGTCCTTATAAAAAAAATCTGTGGAAGTTTTGTAGGGAAATATGGGGTGTTCATGGTGAGAATTTTATGAGTTCCTAACCTTACATCTGGCAGTATGTATAAACACCACGAGGCCCGTAAGGATCGCGGAATAACACATTTATGTTCAATTTTTTATGTAGCATTACCGTAAAGAATTTGTGGCGGTCAAATATGAACAAATGTGGGGCACAAGGAAGTTGTTATCAATGTCAGTGAATGGGTCTTCGAAATTTGAAATCTAACAATGTTGCAAGGAACGACATTTGGCTGAATTGCAAAGTCCCATCAATCAATAATACTTTGAAGGCGCCTTTAGAAAGCTGCAGTCCGTCAGAGAAACTGAAAGTTCAAGTACAATCGGAAGTGGTGAAAACAGGTGCCCACGGAAAGCAAACAGGCTAGAAATAACATACTCTTATCTCGTGTACACAAGGCACAATGTAATTAAAATAAATTCTGGGGTTATGAAGGTCACAGGCCACAAAGAAATGAGCACGTATAGGTCACTTGCTATGCAAAGAGGCTTTCAAGTTCATAAATTCTTCATATTTTGTTTAAATTTAAAGTAATCTCAAAGGAAAACCTCGTCATCGCCTTTAGTCATGCGTGCCTATAACGATTTTCATTCTTTCTCTGGTATTCCTTCCTAATCACTTTTATTTTCTCGTCCCATTATCGTTTATATCCAACTTCCTTCCTCCAAGCTCTTTTGCTTCGAAAGGGTCCAGTTAAACTGCGGTAACACAGTAATCAAAATACCAGCCTTGGCGCCTAATGCCTTAACCCAACACTTTTTTTTCGAGGTCGACGTCCTCTGTCAGCACAAATTAACAAACACGCCGGTTTTTATTGTTACAGAAGTGGTGAATATAGGCACATGTAATCGAATGACGCTTCGACTACTTTTACAAGTAATGACATTTAGACAGTGAGAGAAACTAAGTCTTCTGGGAGGGAAATAACCTGTTCTATAAACTGATTCAAGGGCCTTTGTGCCTTCATTGAAATTCCAAGACAATATTTGATTAGTTCTACTTTCTTTATAAAATTTCTAAACAAAACCCTGCCACCAACTTGCTCTTACATCAAATAAACCCGTATTTAATTCCTGGAATCAGGATTTTATTGGATATGTACAATTTGAAACTTAAAACTTCTGGAATAGTGTTGCTAGAATAGGCGGTTTTGCAGGATAGTTTTGATTTCTGTAGGTAAAGGTAAAGATCGGGATAGCACATGAAGCACAGGCACAAACTTTCAACTGCTAACAATCATGATCCTTTGCAACAACAGCAGATTATATCATATATAGGCCGATATACACCGATGGCCCACCAGCATACTCCAACTTAAGGCAGAAAGCAGCTCAGACTCGCCGTCAGCAAAATCAAAAAGACTCAGATCAGTTTCGGCCAAAAAAGAAATATACCAAACAAAAGACACAGGAAGAAAAAATAATCACGGAGAAGCTCGTTGGAATCAGAGAAATGTAGACCAACAAAATTGTGTTACTTATTAGATACACGTGATACATTCCTCGGTGTATATTAAAGTCCGACTCGTAGAGAGCAAAGGTGGGATGGTCCCTAACTTAGGGTTGGACGTAGGTAATAAACCCTCGCCCCAAAGGATCAGTATGTTGTGGACGTCACAAAGGATCTTAAAATTCTGCGGATTCCTTGTGACGAAGCAAGTGGCAGGAAGCGACTTGATATTTAGATCTCAAAGAAAGGAACAGGGTATTATTCGTGCAGAACACAAGCAAAATTGATGCAAATAATGTTCATATTGGAACAATTCATTCGTACCGAGTAGAGCGTTTCGAGACAAGGGAAGGGAGGTAAAAAGAAGGTGGAGAAATTGCACAGTGAAAAACATTATGATTTGCAATCTTCGTATTTGTAACCTGTACATAATTGTAGATGTCGGAAATCGTGCTGGTAAGCAGTCCCTTGGGAAATTTATAAAGGTAAGGGAGGATAATATTAAAATTGATGTAAAATACAATAGTGTAAGAAGATACAAGCAGGACTGAATTGAATTCCCTGAAGGCCCAATGACAGATTTAAACAAGTTCATTTGTATTAGGATTCCATTAAAGACCGCACGCTTCTTCATAACCTGAGAAATATTACGTTTTCAGGAAGACTTGAATTAATTAATTCATTAATTATTTATAAATGTGCGTACAGCATAATTAATTCAACTTACTAAATGGAAAGAATCCAAATATCGGCGGAAGTTTGTAGCAAGCATGCAGACAGCGTAATCTGTCTTTCTATGGTCGTGCTGATGTACTTAACCAAACGTTCCACTATTAACAACTACATGATACCCGCGGGCATTATACAGGCATAACCGTACATTGTAATGTACACAATTAGGTTTCGACCCGTCTAGGTTATGTTATTTTCTTTAATCTTCATTTCTAGACTTAACAGGGATACTGCTGAACAAGGCTGATGAAGAACAGTACCGTCCAATGTGAATGCGTATATAAAAAATTGTATACTGCTGCATTCAAAGTAAGTAGTCACTCTGTCGCGCCATTTTGTCAACCGAATCTGGAAGTCGCTCTTATTCACCCGCTTGAAAAGAATATTTTCGAAGTTACTTAGCCGTAATTATCAAAGCATTAACTAATTAACCCATAAATATTTAAGTTCGTACCGCAGAGTCCTCCCTACAAATCTAATAGTCCTTCAGCTACTCAAGAAATTCAAAGGGAGCCTGAAGTTCGATTACCGTGTTCCAAAGTGCCCCTTACTTGTAATTACTCAGAGCCAGATAAATCGAGCCCACAATGTCCGATCCTAAGCCTTCAAATGCCACTTTAACGTATACTTCCACCTGCGACCGTTTTACAAAGTCATCAAACACTGTGTGTTTTATTTCTTTCGATATTTGAGTTTGTTATAGCAGTAATAATGAAGATCCAGGTTTTGTGTGATGTTACAATGTGTCGATTGAAAATTCGGAGAAGCGTACTGTCTCCATCTTCAGGACTCAACTCTCAAAGAAGAGAAAGAAACATTTTTTTGCTCTTAGACTTCTCTTATGAACACTGCAGCGCGGATTTTTTATAATATTTTACACAATTTGTGGACGTTATACTGTATGGCAAACGGCCAGTTACGTAGAAAAATGACTGGAGATACAGCAACATAAAACTTATGTTTTGTTGACCGTGCATCTCGATATATCTATGTAATAAAAACCAACTTGATGCACTATTTACCCTCAGTTTATTTCTTCAATCAACCTCTACATGTTTCGGGCACAGGTGGGTTTTATTACATAGATACAGCATCATAACTTTCCAGTAAATACAATTCGGACCGACGAAAGCACATATTCCATTAAAGTCACAATATTACAAAGCACCACCTGCTACATGATTTGGGCCTCACTGGGTTCATCATCAAGAAGCGCACAATTCTACACAACAGATGTTTGCGCATGTAGGTGCCGAAAACTCTTCATTATGTAATTAAGCAACTCTTCTTCTTACAATTATTCGCTCCCTGATGATGGACCAGTGAGCCCCGAATCATACGTGGGATGGTGTGTTGTAATGCTGCGAGTTACTCAATTATTACACCAACCACTGCACATATATAAAATTTATAAAATTTACACATTAAAACATTAAAAACGCTCCGACATATTTCTGTCCTAAGACCATCATCAGGGAGCTATACAGGGTGTCCCAGGAGGAATGTGCCAGACTTTGAGCGAGTGTTCCTTATGTTAAAGTAAACCGATATAACCCAAAACACCTATATCCAAAGTTGAAAGGTTACGGAGATAATGGCCAGAGAAAAGTGGGGGCTTCTTGCGGTTCCAAATACTGCAACCTGCACAGCTGATTTGTCACGCGACAGTGCTAATGTCTTTGAGACTGGAATGCAGTGTTAATTGTGTCTGCGTGACGGTTAGTTGCTTGCAAGGAGTTGCAAGAATGCCTTTTGTGTTTTCCCACGTGGAATATTGTGACATGCATTTTGTGTATGGATTTTGCAACGGCAATGCACATGCTTCTGTTGAAGAATACCAAAGGCGTTTTCCCGACCGAAGGATTCCGTCTAGAGGTGTTTTTACTCGTATTAACCAGACATTGCGTGATACTGGCTGTCTTCCCAGTGTTGCTGTGCGGTCTGAGAGGGAGGTGGTACGAACGATTAACACACGAGAGAACATTCTTGAGATGGTTCAGAGAAGTCCACGTCTGTCCACTCGTAGAATGGCCTCTCACATCGGCGTATCACGTATGCAGGTATGGCGAACTTTACATGAAGAAGATTTATATCCTTACCATGATCAAAGGGTACAACATCTGGAACCAGGCGACCATGCTTAACGTATGGATTTGTGCCGCTGGATAACAGCACATCCCGAACTGTAAAGCGTCATTTTATTCACAGATGAGGCGTCTTTTACCCGGGATGGCATAAATAATTCACGGAATGTGCATACGTGGTCCCATGAAAATCCCCATGAGACACGTGTAACCAACTTCCAAAGGAGATTTTCTCTGAATGTATGGTGTGGTGTGCTTGGTAACAGGTTGATCGGACCTTTTGTGTTTCACAACAATTTAACGGGAAACACTTATGAAGCCTTCCTGAGGAATGAGTTACCAGGTTTGTTGGAAGACA
>Ga0136643_10010956_pt1 | contig 13419 bp, 3 predicted proteins | sample TergutLab28metaG_FD_96883 | JGI IMG/M metagenome (GOLD analysis project Ga0136643, IMG submission 96883) | Labiotermes labralis P1 segment gut microbial communities from Petit-Saut dam, French Guiana - Lab288 P1 (version 3) (version 3) | ecosystem: Host-associated > Arthropoda: Insects >...
AATATAAGTTTTTTTAAAGTTAACAAAAACACAAATCACCTGTCACCCCCCCCCCCCCCCCAGCACAAATAAATCTTCACTAATATTCAGGGTCGGTCTTAGAGGCGAGAGAGCGGAGGGGCCGTCCAGGGCGCCACAAGTTTGGGGGCGGATTGTAGAAGACAAAGGTGAAAAGAACGAAGGTTGGCGAATCTTACCTGTAATTAATTACGGTCTTCAACAAGCGACCCATTTCCCCGACACTTCTGGTTTTTTACTTGAACACTCTTGTATGCTTTTACATCAGTTTAAACGCCCTTAGGGGCCATAACATGAAAGAACACAGCAGAATACTGTGGTGTGAACGAAACGGAAATGGACGAAGGTGATGGATAAAAATACATTTTTTTTTTTGATTCCGCAGACTGTGCATGTGTCAAAAATAAATGTTTGAATTTAACAGGGCAGTCATAACTGAATTAAAGCGGCGGTTTATAGCGACCATCGCCCTCTCATTTATCACACCTCGACTCCACTTCAAAACACCTTCAGCTGCGTAAGTTGACAAATGCACCATGCTTCCGGAATAACTGGAACATATCCCAAACTCTGGGATTTTTATCCAAAACGCTCTGTCATGGAAAAAATGGATTTGTGTTATTTTGAGAACATCCAATTTCCTCTTAAATACATTTCTTATCCCTTTCTACGTGACATGAAACCGAAATAAGGCAGCTCTTCTTACAGCTTGTTAAATACATATTTTTCCAAACATTAGATACCTCATATCCAAGGCAATACAACTCATTTTTTACATAGGCATCCACATTTTAAGGTTTACGTGTTTATTAAAAATAACATTAAAACATTATATAAGGACAGGTTGGTCTAGAATTGTGTGCAAGATGTATTTTACTCGGGGCACAAAGATGATTAGACCGTCCGTGCAGCTACCGAATAAATTTTCCTCAAAACTACCGCAACCACAGCAGGAAAAGGGGGTATAATTACTTTCAGAGCTTTAACCTTTTAATAAATTATTTACGGCGAATGAAGGAGTTTCCAATATAAACACGCGTAGCAACGAATTCCCAACAGCCAACTAGAGCAAAGGCATGCACGATGTAGGGGACAAAACCTTTAACAATGAACATCCCCTTACGAAAAAAAACCTAGTGCCCACTGCTTGTCTCTACCGTTGTATCCTGCGCGGACCCGGTGGGGAACGTATCTTGAGTATTGTTCCAGGAGGGACGGAGCTCGGAACTCAGGTTAAGACGGGGAGTCGGGCAGACCGCACACACTCTCAATAATCCCCAAGTAGAGTGTGCCGGAGTTTCATTATGCGTAATTAGAGAATAATTGCAGTTACAACTGAACTGTATTGGTGACAAATCTCGCCAGCGGGGCTCTTCATTACTGTTAACACTCACTGATCGTCCAGCTTCATTCTCTGTTGCTCAGCCAATGTTCGAGATACACAACAGACTCGAGCCGGAGCACAAGGCAATTACTGTTACAGACGTCAACCCGCACATGGCTCGCGCGATAAACATTTAGCGAGACCACTTATAAAAAAAATATTGAAGGAAATTGTATTCTTCCCACCCCTGGTCTGCTTACTAAGAAATGGAAGCGTAAACAAATAGTATGAGTTACAGAAAGGTGAGAACTTAAGTATAACAAAATTAAGCTTATGACTTACATACAGTACATACAACAATCCTGGAGAGAGAAGAAACAAAAGAACAAAAAAATTTAATGTGTATCAACTACATAACAATGCAGTAAAACTGATAGCCCATAATGCAATAACGTCTGACAGCCTACACTATTTTAACTACTTAGAGTTTGGTAAATCTTGTATATGAAGAGGGATTTTGTTGTAGTGAGTGACTGCAGTGACAGTTGTGACGAAGGAGCAAACGGCTTCAGCTCCTGTCTTCTTTTTGTCTGTCCTGAAAATCTTCAGCTGTCGCCAATATTACAGCGATGCATGAAGGATGGCAAACAGTGAGAGCAGCAGTGAGGTCGTGTGGAGAAAAGTCAACTAGCTCACTGTTTTATCTGCTGTCAAGGTTCCTAGACTTAAAAACACGTGGTATCAAAGTTGAGTTGCTGAGATGACGTGGGTAGCTTTTATACAGCGAAACTGAGTTGCCAAGATGACGTGGTAGCTTTTATACAGCGAAACTGAGTTGCTAAGAAGACGTGGTAGCTTTTATACAGCGAAACTGTGTGAATAGGTCCATTACTGACTGGAACAAGCTACCTGAAGGGGCGATAGGGACTTCCCACGGTAACAGGCAATTTTCAAACCGAGGGTTAGGAAAGTGAAAACCAGTGAGGGGAAGTGAAGTCGATAAAAAGTAAAAAGTAAAGGAAAGTGAAGTGAAGGGAAGTGAGTTGTAGATATGAAGAGCAGAGTAAAATGAAGTGAAGGGTTGATAAAATACGTGAAAAAAAATAATAAAAAATAAAAAGTGAATGGAAGTGAAATGGTGAGAGGTTCTTTAGGGCAGTGAAGGGGTTCATTATTTTGGAAATAAGTTTGGAGATGAGAATTGTACTGTGTCTAGTTTAGTGGTGTGAGGTGAAATAGAACTGTGGGAAATGTAAATGGGTTAAGCCAAATGAGAGGGCAGTGAAGTGTAAGTGAGAGGAAGTGAAGAGTCGATAAGTGTAGTGAAGAGTGATGAAGTGTAGCGAAGTGTTGCAGTGTAGTGATGGTCTTTGTATTAAGGTGTCCAACATTGTTTTGTAGCTGTTATACTTCCAGCGTGTAAACTGACGCCCTTGAGACAATAAGAAGTGCCGTCTACGCTCTTCTGGGTTGTTATGTGGCGTATGTTGGTAACTGTGTACAGACATTTTGGAACAATGCGTAACAACCCATAAGAGCGACTACCTAATTTACGCTGCGGCAGAAGCCTAAAATCTCGCATTATACAATGCGTTAGAAGAAATAGTCCTCAACAAGTATGTCTGTTTGTATTTAAATAAGCCAAATTCATTTCTTCGGTTCCATGATGAAAATTATTCCACATACACTCACGACGCATTTCACGTAAAGCAGATAAGACTCCAGTAGTCTCGGCGGCGCTGGGGCCCCGTGGGTCAGGAAACCCCTAACGTACAGTAAACTTTAATTATTTGTGGGTTTCACCTGACAGGCTTCCGTTCCTACGACAGAATACAGCATTCTGCATGCCTGTTATGAAATCTGGAGTAACGTTCCCAGTATTCATGAAAGGGCCCCCTTCTATTGTGTCACATTAGGTGTGGGTGTACGACCGTTTATCTACGCCACTGGTTACTCCATTTGTTAAGCTTCAGGAATGACATTTCTTGTCTTTTTCCATATTTCTAATGTCTTCATTTTTCATACGGTATATCACTGTGTTCACATCCCAGTCGTCTGCAACAACATAGCCGACCAGTAACAGGTCATTTCGCAGTTACTACACAGATGATGGATGACACGTCTGTATCGTTGGCAGTCCTGCTGTCACTCGGCTATTTAAAAAACTTCTTTGTGGTTTCAAAGCCAGGGTAAAACAACTTAACCTCTTTAAAATAACGCAAACTATTATTCATCCGTCCTCAGTATTCCAACACAGTACGGTTCGTTTGAGTTCCAGCACACTGATTGCTGAACCAAATTCCTCTCACGCCCATCCATCGCACTCTGCATCTACGAAAGGACTAAATTATGGTGCAGAATATCCCAGGAGAGGCACCAATTTCATCTGCAACACCCATGTAGTTGCTGAAATACTAGATTTCTAGTAAGAGACTTAAGGTACGCCGATGACACGGTTATTCCCTTTCCAGACAGTCTGACAGCTTAAAAATCCCCAACGTTTGTGAAGTGTGACATGCGAGATTGGATTATGTAAAAAGAATGGAAGGAAGCTTAAACCCCTCCAAAGGAACCCAAAATATCTAAAAAATGTTTCTGTGATTTTATATTAAGAATAAATGCCCAATGATTGAGTCTAGCTCTTCCTGGGGCTTAAATGAGTATGATGTCCGACACTAGACGACAAATACACAATTATAAAACGTTTGTAAGCCTCCAGGGCAAAGAATTTCCAAAATTATAGTAATAATGTTTACACACCAGCGGTAAAAATTTTCAGAATTTATTTTGAGTTGATACAAAGTAATCGCAAGAGAAGGAATCAAAAACACAATTCTGCTTTGACCACTCCATATTCGAAGTAGCCATTTAGCTTAAGAAGTATAAGAAATCCATAAGGTAAATAAAATAATAAAAAGAAGGAGTAAGGTTACGAATGCAAATGTAACATGGCTAAAAACTGAATCGCTTGCAATAAATATAAACACGAGAGACAAAGTACGTGTAATGTTATTCTGCGGAGCGTTCGCGTAATGTTTATACCTCCTCGGCCACCCTAAGAACCCAATACTATTCCAACCCAAGACAGCGCCTCTGTGGTCGTTTAATGTCGCCAGCAACAGTTAGTTAGGTCTCCATGTGAAGTGCCTTACATTCTTCTCCAACTTTAGGTAAATATCGCTTTTAGACAGATTTTCATGAAAGTCTCCAATATTAGATTTCACGGAAATCCGACCAGTGGGCGTCAAGCTGATACATGTGTGCAGACGGAGAGATAAAACGATATGACGGAGCAACAGGCGCTTTTCGCAAATATGCGAAGTCGCCTGGAAAGACAAGAAATTATGTGCCGGCCCTTTGACATCTCAACCTTCACATTAACCAATTGTGAGGCCTTTCAGTAACAGACATAATACACTGCTGTGGAATTACATCAACAGCAGAGGGTTTATTTAAATAGACAATATAATGGATAGGGTTAAAGACAGAAGACAGGTTGGAAACCGCCTGTTGCTAAATTCCTGTTACCGCTGTGTAGAAATGATGGAAGCAAAACCTGCAGTAACTCTGTGAAACGTATGTTGTGCAGCTGTCTCTGCTCTGCCCTTCAACAACCCCAAAATCGCTGTAAGGGAAAATGTGTTTTGTACACATAACATGAAGCGGACATTTTAGCTATGGGGCAGCAGTATTACGGGGGAAAAAGCAATGACATCATTAACTTTTCAACACTAGTAAGAAATTATTACATTCCGGTGATATGGAAGATTCACATATTCGGGAGACACCCACATTACGAAGGAAAGAAAAGAATTTGATACCAGAAATACAAGGGGAAAAGTATTTCCTCAAAAAGTGAAACAAAGGTGAAGCAATACCTTTCCAGTAGATTGAGGCTCCCGGATTTCGAGACAGTCGGCACAAGAAGGTGGTAAGTTTGTCAGCCCTACGCACCGACCGCTCCAGGAAATATTCCTGATAATCATTTCTCTTAGAGACAGAATCGACCCCAGGGTCATAGTACGGCCAGAAGGATAACGTCAACAAAAAATTTCAATGACAATATCGGGAATCGAACCTGCCACCTTCCTGCTCGTAGCACCGTGTCTCAACCAACTGAACCACCGAGTGTCCCCCCTCGAAGAGTACGACTTGAAATTTATTATTTTTTCAGCGTTGGGAAAGAAGGTATTTAGAGTAATATAATTACCAGAGATTAGAATCCACAGGTAACGTCACGACTTTATAAAACATCAGAAAATTATCACACATGAAATAGGGATAGCCAATACATAAAAACATAGTAATAAAACAATGATAAGCGTAGGTATAACGATCAGATTATAGCAGTACCCGGTGGCTATACATATTGACATTTTTTAAAACCGACAGTTGAAATAACAACGCTCCTGGCATTTCAACCTCCGAATAGAATGACAAAAATTAGATAATAAAATGCATACCATCACCTTAAAATAACACACATAATTTCAGTATTTCATCAGACAGACGCATATAACGAAAGTAGCTTATTTAACCTCTTTACTATTAGGTGTTAATCAAAGTCTAAAATACTACTGCGTTGGCATTACCACTCGTCGACTTGAAAAATGTCTCCTCGATTGCCTGTATCTATCGAAATAGTTTGAGATAAATTTAAAGGTGTTACAAAAATAGTTTCGGGGTTGTTTGATCGTGCATCTTCCTCGTGAAATAATGTGAAATGCCAACTTCATGCAATAAGGTAATTTTATTGGCGTATTCTTAGCTCGACATGTTTCGGGTACATACGCCCATCATAAGGAGCTTTAGACGTCGAGTTGCAGCATATGGTTTTCTGCACGAGTTTTTGGATGGGTGGTGGTGTTGAGAGCCGCTGCCTAGGTCGTGTGTACTCTCAAGACCACCACCCATCCAGAAACTCGGTGCAGAAAACCATATGCTGCAACTCAACATCTAATGCTCCTGATGATGGGCGTATGTACCCGAAACATGTATAGCTAAGAATACACCAATAAAATTACCTTGTGGCATCAAGTTAGCATTTATCATTATTTCAAAAATACTTCCCTTAATACTGTATGTAATGCACAGATGTTGGCAATAATGAAATCCATATTATTCTTTTATCAGAGTCTCGCTTTTCCTTGTCAAGATAGGAGTGACACATTGCAGTGAATGCATACTTTCTGTTACATACGGTACAATACAGAGTGATTCTAAACAGTCATCACTACGAACTTTACAAGCTATAATAAATGCGCCCTGCACTGCACGTTTGTATTTCACGTAAAATTAATTCGAAGACAAGTAAACTCTTTATCAACTACTGGAACGCATTATTGAATGGGGATATTATTTTTCCGTCCTCAGATGTTTGTGTAGATACTGACACTACAAATATTACACTATCAAGAGTACTCAAATAAAGCGATGGCAGTCTGACTTAATTCCAAATCATAAATGCTATAAAATTTCAGTAATCATGTAAGCTGTTACAGCAAACATTTTTTTTCACAATGTGGATACTAATTTGCTTATATTCACTAATATGACAACAACAACAACAACAACAACAACACACATCGTCATGTATTCGACACAGTGTGTTTAATACAGCAGTATAACTTTCCCTGTTGCTTTAAGGGTAAGAAATTCTAACTTCCACGCCAAAGTAAGAATATGATATTTCAGAACAAGTGGTTGAAGGAAGTGATTACGCCTAAGAAGCCGCATTTTGCAGACAATTACATAGTGATAAGCATCGAGGTTTGTAGACCTATGCCCTTATTTCGATAAGTAAGGTTAGGAAGATCAAATAAAGGCACGCAAAGTATTAGAGACTTGAGACAGGCATACAAATTTCTAATTTATTGGTCAATTTTCCTTTATGTCTGTGGGTGTAACTACTAACACCGGGCTTTTGCCACTGCACATACATTACATTTAATTCTAGTACTAAAATGCATCTAAATTAATTATTACCTTCTGTCAGGTGTTAAATCACATTCAAGTTTATACATACTAATAGACCTACATTTCTAATTGCAATTCCCCTTTTCTCATTTCCCCCACTCTGAGCACAGGGTGTTTCATTTATTTTCGCACTATCCTTTTGTTTTGTATAAAAATTTACCCATTTTTTAAAATCTACTACCTTATTACAGTTAATTATTTTCTTATATGTTATTTATTCTATCACTTATACCTGTTTACCATCTAAATATATCCTCTCCACCTCCGTGCATTATATTTTAGTAATACATAAACCACATTTATCTCCTCGTTACGCAGGTACGCACTTCCCTTTTACTAACCTATTATTTACCTCTTTTTCCCACATTCCCGTTATAAACCACGTACACCCAATTCCTTCATTCGAATTACACTAACCTGCAAAAATATTCTCTCCCCCACTTCTGTTCCACTTTAAAGTAGGAGACTAAAGACTTCTTTTTTTCATGTTTTTACCTCTTTCACTGTCTTCGAATATCATTACATTTGGTTTTAATTATTTTAAATACATTTCTTCGAATCTCTCCCATCTCTGTAACCAAATGTAACCCAGCCCAATTTTCCACAATTCGTCACCTAGGTTACGTGCCAAATTATCGCATTTCGGGTTTCCTAACTTCCACTTATGATTGGAGAATATAAATTTGGGACTTTACTCTGCAAGAAATGTACTAAATAGTGTAGGATCTTAGGTTCGACTACGTTAGTTTTACTTATAGTTTTGTAATAGACTGATTGTATAATGAAAAAGGAGATAAAGAAACTACCACTTACAACAGCATCTTAGCAATTAATCTTTTTCCATTTACAAAATCCTGCACCAGCATAGAAGACGGACATAAACCACGTTAATCGAAAAACCTGCGTTAAAAATTCTATAAGCACAGCCTAGGCCGAGATGGGATCATGGCTGTTAAAGGATGAGGCGTGAATACGTGGAGTAGATTCAGTGTCGGGCTATTACGAACACGCAAGAAAATCTTCAGACTTCAGATAGGATGGCGTCAAGAAAAATTTGCATTGCAACAAATATCTTAAAAGGCTAAACACTATCTATTTCTATGATTCTACCGGTCCTTCCTCTTTTACAAACGTTGCATTCTCTAGTGTTGACAAACACCTCTCGGTATGGGCATATAGGTGCTTCTCTCTACATTCCCTTGTAACCATGCGGTTGTAAACAAGTTGCGTTGAACGATGAGTCGCGTGAAAGCGAAACGTGGGAACAGCGAAATTCGAGGAAATGAAATATAATCCAGCTCTTAAATGCAGCAACCGTGCTACCGAGCAACAGAGCCATATCACAAGCTCACTGAAACGCTCCATATAAGCCAAGCGAAGTGCTTGCTTGCTGCAGACACGTGCACGTATCCTTGAAACGAGTCTGAGATTGAATTCACTTTGTATACTCCTATTTTATTTAATGGCAATACATCAACCACTCTTACTTTATAGCGTACAATGACAAGATGATTTTAAATGATGATGATGATGATGAACGTAGCGTGAAGGAGCTGTAATTAGCTCCATTAAAATCCTTCGTGAGAAGCTAACAGTCACTTAACTGTTAAAAAATTTTATGTTCCTTAGGAAGTCGGATATTCCTTATAGTGAGAACTAAGTTACTAGCATCGGTGCGTCTGGAGATTCCGTTCTTGAGGAATACGACGCTGTGTCGTTGGGTGTAAATAAACCGACGTTTTCAAGAACCACAAAGCACTACAATACAATGAAACATCGGGAACTATGCCCCCGACCACACGGCATCACACACAAGGACAGCTGAAACTTTTCATTGCCGTGTGTTCTGACCTCGCCACTAATTTTTTCCTTTGCCAGGTGAAGCCAAACTATATTAACTCACATAATTTTTCGAAGATATACTTTAATGTATTCCGCCCATTAAGTATATGAGGAACTCTTCAAAGCAGTCTCTGTCCTTCAGGATTTAAAACTATAAATGTGTATGTTTTTCTATACCATTCATTGTTGCTACATATCCTGTCCATCTTATTTCCTTTAAATTTTTAGGCGCGTTTGCAAAATTGTAAAAAGAGACTATGAGCTCCGTAATGTTTGTCCGTCTGTTTGTCTGCCTGTAGTCTGTCTGTCTGTCCGCATAGAACAACTCGGCTCCCCCAGGGCGGATTTTCATGAAATTAAGTATCCGAGGATTTCTCGAAAATCTGTTGACAAAATTGAAGTTTCGTTACTATCTGAAAAGCATGACGGGTATTTCACATCAAGACATACGTAAACGTATCACAATACCTCGCAGAATTTTTCTCAGAATAAAAAAAATTCAGATACATACTGTAGACAAAATCAAAACATTCATTCTTTTTAGGTAATTCTTTTTTTTCGAAAGTCGTGCCGTTTACGACATAACGTGGCAATATTTGGTATAGCCAGTCATGCCATCGACATCAATATGATGCTGCACAGAAAATATGAGATTCACAAACCGGATAACTAAAGCAAAAATACACAAACACACACACGCACGCACGTACTTACATATTTAATACTTACTGCTTTTACACGTCAACAAATGTTGCAATGATGCAACTCAGTGTTAGGTAACACGGTCATTGCATGTCTTGTGCGCCTTTACTGACAGCGTATGGTGAAGATTACGCATACAGAAATTAAGTTCCTTGTATAGAGTTGTCTCGAGTCTCCCATTAATTCGTCACTTGTAAGTTAGAAATACTGTCTTCAGCGTCCTTTTCTCAAGCAGTCTCAATCTGCATCTTCTTAGAGAAGAAACCCAATGAAAGATCGAACAGTGACACAACACATTAGAAACACACAGCTCCCGCGATGACTGCAGACCTTGGAGGAGGTGCCGCAGATCTGTGAACTGTGACTCTTATGGAGCGAAAGAAATACTACACGCAGCCACACAAATTACCATAAAATTTAAAAAGAAACACACACACAATTTTAGGCAAGTTGAAAGCGAACATTTTAACTTGCAAGAACGAACATCGTGTTTCAGTCCTTAGAAATTTGTGCTTACATCTGTATTAATTGTAGTGCTTCAGTGCTCATTTTTAGTCAAGTCAATCACGTCTGTTTTAAATTAAAGCATAAGGCACTATATTCATAACAATCGTTTGCAACAATCAACAGCCAACTGGATGAATCTGCGAGTTCTTTACACAGAAGTACATACGTAAATCCAAAAATTTCCGCCATGATTTTTCTCAAGATACTTCCCTAAGTTCTGTCACTGCTTAGTGTGCAAGGAAATTTGTCACTGCGTATAATGATGATGATGATAATGATAATAATAATATTAATAATAAATACAGATAGCGTACTGTGCATGGCTACAACAGATCGGTAGATGAATTAAATCTGAGAAGACAGAAAACCAAATCGTTTAAAATGTGTAATATTCCAGTAAAGAGCAAAGGTATGATATTAAAATTGCGTTCATGACGTAAATAAGACCACGGTAAATTAGGCAGCCGTTCGCAATAGAGCAGTTTGCTAAGTATAAGACGTATATATATATATATAACCATGATTTCTTCGTTTATTTTATACGCGTTCACAGAGGATGTCTTAAGAAAGGGATTCTGTGCAGACCAGTTACGCCTAGCAGAAGTAAGGATTTAAGAAGCTACAAATTAAGGACACTTCTCATAACATATTACTGTAGTGATTAAATCAGAAACCCTTTTCATGGTTGGTAGTGTAGCTAGGAGAAATGAAACCGTTCCCCAGTATCTACACGGGAACTATAGGACAGATGACGTCAATGAAGTACAATCGCGCGTTATAACAGTAGACATAACATTAAGTATGAACAATACACACATTAGCCCTTCAGTACCTTGAAATTAGAAAAAAGATAACTGGGTAGATCAAATTAAAGATGGATAGACTAACACTTAAGAAGAATGAACAAGCCAGATACTCACTTATACCCCGCAGCTACTGATAGTGATAAAATCAGAAATTCTGAAAACAAGAGACTATTTAGGACACTGTAGGTGTAGATTAGGAAATAATATTAAAATGGATCTTAAATATGTAGCGTGCGGGCGGGTGTTTTTGATTAAATTCGCCCAGAATATGAGCACTTAATTGGATGTGGTGAAAAACGTACTGAATGTGTTAGCAGGCGAAGAATACCCTGAACAGATAGGCAACTACCAGCTCTGATTCATGACGTTCGTTATATCACAAAACTTTATATCCACTCGTAAAGTGCAGCGCATCACAATTTTCTACATCACTGCCTTATAACATTCAACTGTTGGAGTTGCTGTTCATTGCAGCTATCCATTCTACCGTCGGTATGAATACTGTACATCCATCTGCTTACATACGAGTAGGAGGCAATCCAACGGCCTGGCCACTTTAAGGGATCAACAATTCTTAACCCCGGGATAAGAAAGAGCGGTAATAGGGGTGCTTAATGACAGCCATGTGATTAATCACGTGATATAATCACGATCAAGAGACTGCTCTTCCATCCCTACTCTCCCTACAGACCATTATCATCAGCGGCAGATGCCATTTTCAGCGTTCAGAACTCAACAAATAACCTTCATTTCCGGAGCCAGTTCAATATACAGAGCGTCGAGGTTTAACCATGCCTTGATGTTTACACAAGAATGACTTAACTCCAATCTAATGAACCTACAGTGACAGTGAACAGGCATCGAAAAGTGCGGCTACTTAACCTTCTGCTCGCAATAAGTGCATAAGAAGAATTAGAGGTACAGCTCCACACAATCTCAACCTCGGCTTTAGATTGTGGTGAGTGGTAAGCTACAAACCTCAGTCGCTTTACCTCCAAGGACATATGCCCCAGTATTCACTGAACTGTGGACCGGGTAGCTCAGTCGTTATAGCGAGACTACGAGCTGAACGGTCCGGGATCGAATCCCGGTGGGGACGAAATTTTCCGTCCGTCCAGACCGGCCCTCCCACCCAGCTTCCTGTACAATGGGTACCGGATCTTTCCCGGGGGTAAAGTGCGGCCGGGGCGTGCTGCTGACCACTCATCCCCTTCTAGTGCCGCGAGTCATGAAAGAGTAGAGCTATACCTCTACCCACCCTCTGGGTCACGCCGGGCCTGTAACGGGATCACTTTACCTTTTTTTTACCCATTGAACTGCAATGTGGATGGACCTCAGCGCTGGACTGGATGTTTTGCAGGAGAGATATTTTAGCCTTGTCAGGAATCGATTCACGATTCTAGAGATTACCTCAAGGGTACTGGTTATATTCCACCGGGCTTAACATTCAAGAACTCTGCTTTTTGTTTTAAAGTATTTTGCTTGTTCCATATGATTCTCATAAAAATGCATCCTTCTGCTGTATCCATTCAGTTTCACGGCTTACGTACTAAGTGTGGGTGTGGTACTGTGCTGCCTGCCCATGGCCAACACACAACATTGGGATGGTGTCAGATAATTGTAAAAATATGGCGGATTAACAATTAGAAATCGGCATCAGAAGAGTGTGAGAGAGTCATTTGCTCCGGTGCACCTTCGTTCAACACGGCATCGCTCAGGAGTGAACATTAGGCTCCGCGGTTCGCGGCCAGAGGAGAGCTAACTGCCTTACGGCACGACACTGTTTCTCATAACAACAGCGAACGTTTCCACGCATAACATTAACATGTTAAACATCGGAAATGGACAACAAATATATTTTCCGTGAAACAGGAAACGTTTTAAATTTTAGTCTCATAAAATTCAGACTTCGAGGATTCAGACATAATTCATGACTATAAATATATTCAATAAAAAGTTTTCTTTGAAATTTTAGTCTTGAGTTTTAACAAACTCCTTGGAGGCGAGTCACTGACAACATTATAGCCGCTCGGCTGCCCATGGATACCAGATCCTTATTACTCTGCTGAAAACAGCCTTCCACTGGGCACTATACTTAGCCAGTGTAAATCTAATACCCACACACTAAAAACTAAACTAAACTCCGTGGCCTTAGTCCGCACGCGAACTATACCGACAGAGCGGCCGCCGCCGGTCGGCGAAGTTAGTGCCAACTTTTGCGGATAGAGGGGTGTCACGTGGTCA
>Ga0136643_10010958_pt1 | contig 13419 bp, 14 predicted proteins | sample TergutLab28metaG_FD_96883 | JGI IMG/M metagenome (GOLD analysis project Ga0136643, IMG submission 96883) | Labiotermes labralis P1 segment gut microbial communities from Petit-Saut dam, French Guiana - Lab288 P1 (version 3) (version 3) | ecosystem: Host-associated > Arthropoda: Insects >...
CGCGGAACTCGCGCAATTTCTCGCCTATGCCGATTTCATCCATATCAATTTTGCCGACATTCGTCTTGAGCCAGTGCATGAACTTAGTCTGAGCGATTCCGTCTTTAATTTGCGCCCTGCGGATATTCTCAAGCTCGACCTCATTTTTGCATGCTTTCATTAATAATGTCGGGTTCGGTATCTCTATTTTCTTGCAATGCTCCGGCAATGCACGCGCAAGCGCGTAATTTACGAGGTTCGGGTCGAACAACAACACGCTTGAAGGCGGCAATGCCGAAATATCAGCGTAGATACCCTCATAAGGCTTGACTTTTATGCCGTCGTTCTCAAGTAACTGCATTATCTCGGGATTCAACCGTTCTTCGTCAATATACAGTGCCGCGCCGTCCATATCCATCATAAAGTACGACAAAAACAGCGGCGCAGTCGTCCCGCGCAGGTTCATTATCCAAACAATATCATCCAGCGTGAAGATCGCGTGATGCGTCGCGCCGACTTGCCTCATTTTTTCGCGCAGACGCGCCAGTTTTGATGCAGTGGATTCTCCGTTGTACCGAGCTTCAAGGATAAACGCCTTGTTTTCCGCAAGCGGCGGACGGTCTGTCCAAATTTGGTCGACAAGGTCGTACGAAGGCTCGAAGCTCACACCCTTATCTGCAAGCAACGCGGCATACTTCATGCCATCTTCATATGCCACGACACGCCCGTCAAATCCAAGCTTACCGCCTTGCGGCATCACTTTAACTAAGTATTCTTCGAGAGTATCAACACCTTCAACGCCCATCTTGAACATCCTTACGCAACTGCCCTCAAGCTGCGCTTCCGCTTGAATCCAATAACGCCCATCAACCCACAGTGCAGCGTCGTCCGCGGTTATTACCGCCGTGCCGACCGAACCCGTATAGCCCGTAATAAACTCGCGCGGCGTGAAATGCTTCCCTACGTACTCACTTTGATGATAATCTCCTGATGGGATGATGTACGCATCAATACCGTGTTCCGCCATCTTCGCTCTCAAAGCCGCAATTCTCTCATTTACAACCATGTCGCACCTCTTTCATAATATCTTCGGCGGGAGCAAGCCCCCGCCCTACAACTAAGAAACCGTATTGCTTACATTACTATTGGTTTATTATTCTTACACTGCCTTTACGCTCTATATAGTCGATAAGCAGGTCGTATCCAACAAAGTGATCTTCGGCCTCTAAAACTGTTTCTGTGTTTGTGGAAAGTATTAACATCACATTCCCTACTCGCCTGCCGAATTCAGCACTCTTGATGTCCTTAACCGTAAATGAGTATTCCGGATAAAACAGTTCTTTATGCCTAAGCTCATCGCCATTTACAACCGTCTTAAATGACATATAGTAAACAATCCCGTATATGCAGTATATTGCAAATGCGACTGCAACGAAAGCGAACAACAGCAGTATCAATAAAAACGTTTCTGCAAGTCTGGGGATTAAATACAAAGCCAAGGATGCAGACGAGCCGGATACAAATACTATCAGAACCATAGCCAGTAAAGATATTCTTGGAGCATAGATAATAAAATTGTCCTCCGTTGCATCTTCGTTTTTGTAAGGGGTATTATGTAAACTTATTTTGATGACAAGCACACCGCAAACCCAAACAACCCCGACAAATATAAGTAGTGATAGGTTTGATAACAGCAAAATGCCTTACCCTCCTTCAACAGCAATCCCATAATTTAAACCAGTTTAGCATTTTGTCACTGTAAAAGCAACAAAAAAGTATGGACGATTAAGGAGGAATCGTCCATACATATATGTGGGGGTATTACCTATTGGATTACTTATGCCAGTCTGCTCCGTTTTTCCATTGTAACGCTGCAAACGCAAGCAGTATGACACCTATATTTGCCAAAACTATATAGAATGAGCGCGTGGGGTCTGTGCCGTACTCCATCATGCCGTTTAATGCAAGTTGAATTTGCCGCGTAAACAGAAAGTAGAATATTGCTGCTACTTCATCGCTGCCCTCGGAAAGCATAGGCGCAAGCCCAACAACAAAAGGCAGTGTTGCACTTGCAGCAATGGCAGCCTTTTCCGGAAGCATAGCAATCGTTATTCCAAAAAGTATTGACGCTACAGCACCAAGCATAGTAAGGCTTAAAAATACAAGCATACCACCGCCAAGATAACCACCGATTACGCCAAACAAAAACAACACTGTAAACGCAACAGGAAGTAATGCGCCTCCTGTAGCCACTAGATACTGGGATGACTTAACACCCGACATAAACATAAAGCGCAGGTTCATGGTAAGATAATCTTCGTAGATAAAAGAAGATGCGACATTCATTGTTCCAATGCCTAAGAACATAACCGAAAGCAGATTGACAAACTCCCAAGAGTATGCAACATCCTCTCCGTCTGAAATCAGCGGAAGCACAAGAGCCGTACCCAAGAAAAACAGCGGCATGATAAAAAACTGAGGTTTTTTAATGTAACTAAGGATCTGTTTGATAAAAACTGCTTGAATATTCCTCATATTACTCCTGCCCCTCCAGCTTGTTCTTCCTGTGTGTGATGATAAACGCCAGCAGGACAACCCCGATATTTGCCAAAACTATATAAAATGAATGCGTTGCGTCCAAACCGTACTCCATCATGCCCTCAATCGCAAGAAATATTTGTCTGGGGAACAAAAAGTAAGCTACCTCTGCCAAGCTCTCATTGTTATTTGCGAGCATAGTTGAAAACCCTAAAATATACGGAACAGTTTGAGCAACAGGCTTAAACTTAGGAGGAGCTAACGCAAGTGTTATCCCAAGAAGCACGGCAGCCACTGCCCCAAGTATCGTAAGCGGTAAGAACACAAGCAGCTCGTCTACCGAATATCTGCCTACCAAACCAAACATAGTCAGCCCAACAACAGATGCAACCATGAGCGCGCTGCCTGTTCCTATTAAGTATTGGTGGGGTTTGACGCCTGCCATCGCCATAAAGCGCAGGTTCATAGTCAGCCTGTCTTCCCAAATAAAAGAAGATGCAGTGCTAACCATTCCCGCGCCCAAAAACACAGGAATAAACATATTCGCGAATTCCCATGCGTACTGCTCCGCTGAAATCAATGAAAATACCACCGCCAGCCCTATAAGGAATAGAGGCGTAGCATAAACCACAGGATTCTTGACATAACTTTGAAGCTGCTTTATGAAAATTGCCTGAATGTTTCGCATTACAGCTCCACCCCCGTTAGCTGCAGGAAGACTGCCTCTAAATCCGGCACTGTCCGCACTGCGTTGTAACGGTTGCAGATTTCAAGGGGGTTGCCTTGCTCGATTATTTTACCGTCGTGCAGAAGTGCTATACGGTCGCAAAGTTTAAGTGCTTCATCCATGTTGTGCGTAGTTAGGAAGATAGTCGTGCCTTGTTCGCGCAATTTTTGCAGCAGACGGCATACGCCCTTTGATGTACCCGGGTCTAACGCAGATGTCGGTTCATCTAAGAATAGAAGTCTTGGCTTGTACAGAATCGCGCGTGCAAGTGCCAGCCTCTGATTCATCCCTCTGGATAAAGACGCTACGGCCTTTTTCGCGGAATCCGCAAGTCCTACCGTCTCAAGCACCTCCATGGGAGCTTCTTTCGGCAAGTCATAAATCCTCGCGTATAGGTTGAGGTTTTCGAGACAGTTCAAATGCGGGTACAAGCCGCCTATGTCCAGCATAATGCCTATTTCACGCGGTTGCGCGTCTACTTGCACCACGCCTCCGTCTGCTTCAATCTGTTTTGTCAGTATGTTTATGATGGTGGTCTTGCCCGCGCCCGATGGGCCAAGCAGCCCAAAAATTTCTTGTTCCTTAATATCGAAGTTGACGTTTGACAACACTATCTGCTCTCCGAATTTTTTCTCGACATTACTCATTCTTATCAATTTAGTTTTCTCTCCTTGTTGTATAAATTACGTAACTTTAATGATGGAATTGCTGCTCTGAGTCCGCAATAGAGTTGTAACGAAATTGCAATTCATCTCGTCATTGCGAGGAACGAAGTTACGAAGCAATCCAGAAAAAATGCTTGTTTTCCAATACTTCTGGATTGCTTCACTGCGTTCGCAATGACAAGCAAAACAATTTCAGAACAAGTCTAATGACAAATGTTTGTTTTGCACAACTTCAATAACGAGACTATGTGCAGGCTGTCGCTACTTTTGTAAGTTTTCTAGGATGACATCACCCAGCGTCATCGGGTTGATGGTATAGTTCGCCAATACAGTGACCGCCAACTTCTTGCCCTTATCAATCGCCAAGTACGTGCGGAACGCGCCTGTTCCTCCTGTATGCCACAGCACATTGTTATCCTTTTTGAGCATTATCCAGCCAAGCCCCATGTCTATGCCAAATCTTGCGCCTGCGTGTTTTTGGTGACACAACGCCAAATACGGCTTTTCTTCATATAAATTGATGCGCGCGTACTTGAGCAAGTCCTCTGCGGTACTGCTGAGGTCTCCTGCGGGCGCGGTAAGGTCGTTGTTCCAAACCCAATTGCCGATGTCTTCGTTTTTCTTGGTGAAGCCACGGAGGTTCTTATCAACACGCGTTCCTGTATACGTATTCTCAAGCCCAAGCTCGTTTGAGATAAAGTCATTCATCGCATCCCAATACCCCTTGCCCGATGCCACCCCGACTGCATACCCTGCCATCGACACTGCGAAATTACTGTACTTCCACTTATAATCCTTATCTTTCAGCGGATTCTCGCGGATTATCTTCTTCATCTTATCCAAGTCCAGTTGGAACGGGAATACGCCCGGCTTCTTACTTCCGGAAAGTATTGCAAATGTAAGTGCCATGTTTTCTCGAAAACTAAGCGGCAGATGAGTTGCATAGCCGGATGTATGCGTAACCAGACGCTTCAGCGTTGGGTAGTATGTGTTGCTGTCCAACCCGTCTATGTACTTCGAGATGGAATCATCCGGCGACATCCGCCCCTCGTAGATTTGCTTTGCCATCAGCGAGGCCGTAAACGTCTTTGTGATAGAGCCAATCTCGTAGATATAATTATCCTGCCGGATTTCGCCTGTCTCATCAAAAACCTTTATCGTTTGGTCGCCGTCTGCGTCAATGTAGCCGACAGTCAGCTTTATATTTGTCTTGCCTTTGCATGTTTTCGCTATCAATTTCAATGTCTTATCGTCAAGCTGATACATAGTAGCATCCTTTCTAGTTTTCTTCGTACTTCACATCATCATCCGGCGGCGCGACTATCATCGTGACATCACGAGGCCTGCGTCCGCCTGTTGCATCTTCAAAAATGTACCTTTGCTCCACTTCGCCGATTTCTCTCAAATAGTTCTTGAACTCCTCATCGGTCAGCATCAGTATTCCATTGACTAAAAAAAACGTATCGCCCTCTTGCGGCTTACCGCCATGTTTGCGGTAATACTTGTCGAACTTAGCGTAAATGGTCATTAGGAAGCTCAGCGTAAGCTGCGGCGCGTTCTCCACTTCCGTACCTTGAAGCTTTTCAATCTCAGCCGTGTTGATTGCAAGTGTACGCTCCAAGCTGCCACGTACTTTTCGTTCGGATACAATATCCAGCACGTTTGCTTCAATCAAGACATTTATATGTCTGTACAACGTTGTGCGCGGAATGTCGTTCAGTACATCGCATATTTCGGTGGCTGTCATTTTCTCGCGCGTTCCGTCTGCAAACAACTGTATTATCCGCATGCGTATTGGGTTTAGCAGCACTTCAATAATATCTTTTGGCATAAAGCACCTCCATTGTTATCATCATTAGTATTGATTCCATAATCGATTATAATATCGAGTATGGCATTTGTCAATACAAATTTTATTGATTCCAAAATCCTGGCGGCACGCCTGTTTTCAATACCATGCGGACGCCATATATGGCGTCCCTACAAACATCAATGTCATTGCAGCCTCCGAGCCGCAATCTCCTCTGTTTGTTTTTTCACAATTCATATTTTGCCATATTACCCATAATGTTCTACACCGCAGATATTTATTTTCTCAAAACTTGGGGATATTAAGATTGTGAAATCGCGCAGTGAACAAAACTCGCTGCCACACCAAATCAATTGATAAGGAGAACAAACATGAAAAAACATATCAAACTCATAGTTTCTACAACTGTTGCAAGTGCGTTGCTGCTTAGCGTATCTACAAGCGTATTGGCAACAAGCACACCTGCACCTATCACACCAACAAGACCGGGCATAACAACGCCTGCAACACCAACAGCTCCTGCACCAAGCACACCGGCACCGATTACACCGGCAAGACCGGCAGTACCTTCTGCAAGGCCGCAGCCTGCTCCGGGTACAACTACACCGACAAAACCCGCCACACCAACACCGGGAGCCGCACACTATGGCCACGGTTACAACCATGCTAACCACCACGCAATGCACGGCTTCACATTCTCGGGCAAAATCGGCGGTTCGGTACTTTTGAACATCGTTGAGTATTACGAAAACCTCGCCGAGCATGGCGTAATCTCTCAAGATACCGCAACAAAGGCTATTGACTATATGCTCAACAGATACACAGGCGTTTCGAACAACTACGGGCAAATCGCATCTGAAAACAAAGCAAGCTCTATCAAGTTCGAACACAGAGCCAACGGCGGAGCAACGTTCATTCAGCAAAAGCCTGACGGCAAGGTTATCTTCTTCGAACAGACACCGGGCAAAGGCGCAGTCTACCACGAACACAACGCCCACAGCAGCGTTGACGCTCTAAATTCGGCGATTGTACACTCCCTTATGGTTAACGAAGGTATAATCAGCAAGCAAGAAGCACACGCAATTTCTAACTTCGAGACAAAAAGCGGCAAATCTGCCAAACACCACGGCGCAAGACACCACGGCGAATATAAATAGTCCTAAGGATAAACGGACGCCATATATGGCGTCCCTACATAGCAAAAGGCGCAATCTCTGCGTGAGATGCGCCCTTATTGTTAGGTATGATACAGCTTCTTTCCTACTGCCTTGGATTTCTTTGATGCCTTTAATTGCGCGGCCTGCTCGCACACTTCTCTTGATTCTCTAAGCCCGCCGGTGTATGCTATAATCTCACCGATGATAACGAATATTATTGTTCCGACAATCATCAGCGTTTCGAATGTCCATGTACCGTCATAATTCGGGTAGACCGCAACCAGCACGCCCGCCAGTATGAGCATCACCATAGGCGAATATGTCACAAGGTTGATTACAAGCTTGCCGCCGGGAACTTTATATGGGCGCACTGTACTTGCATCGATACTGCGCAGACGCTTGAACGCCGGGAACATCGGAATATACGCAAGTATCATCATCAATATTTGTAGGGCGAAGAAGCCCCAGAAAATATCAGGGTCAGGGATAAACGGTGCAGCGATAACCAGCACACTGGCTACTACGGTACACACAACAACCGCCCCAATCGGCGCACCGCTGCGTGTCTTCTTTGCGAAAACCGCAGGCATGGCGTTGTTCTCCGCCGCGTGAACCGCTACATAGTTAACCCCCAGCGCCCAAACGACAGGGTTGGCAAACAGCGAGTACAAGAACATGATTGCTATTATAGGAAGCAATACGCTCGGCATACCAAAATTATTGATAAAGTAGTAGAAACTGTCCATCAGTCCGCCGTATGTGCTTAACTCTTCTATCGGGATTGCCACCGCCATACCGAACGATGCGAACAGGTAGAACGCGATAATCAAGATACCGCCAAGCAGCAACGCCTTGGGGATTTCCTTCTGCGGGTTCTTCATCTCGCTTGCAAACGCTGTCACGACTTCAAAACCCTTGAAGTTGAACATAATCATCGCGATAAACGATATCCCCGCGATTCCGGGCATAAGGTCACGCGCGGAATTAACAGGATTCGCCACGCCGTATGTCATCCCGTAATGAACGCCCAGCACACCGAGTGCCACCATGATAACAACTTTGAACAGCGTACAGATATTGATAAGCAGCTTACTGTCGGACACCGGCAGCATACTCAGCACCGCCACGACCCATATAAACGCCAGTTGGACTGCCACAGCAACCCATGTACTCATGTACAGGCCAAACGCCTGCCCCAAAATCTCTGTAAAAAGAACGCCGAGTGCGGCAATCCAGAGCGCGAAGTGTACCCAGTAGTACCACGCGACACGGCTGCCCCATTTGCGCCCATATGCACGCGCGACCCAATCGTACAATCCGCCGCCGCCTGAATATGTCGTGCCAAGCTCGGCGGTAACCAGACCGTACGGCAGGAAGAAACCTATCATTGCGACCAGCCACCAGAAATACTTGCTGTTCCCGATAGCCGCAGACGGCGCAGCAGCCTCTACAACCAGAATGACACATACTGTTGCGAGAACTGCGTCGAATAACCTAAATCTTTTTGCTTTACTTGTTTGCGTTTCCATGATAAAACCTCTTTCTTCATTGATGAGCTAATCTTAGCACACTTTCACAATAAAAACAGAGGTTTTGCCTGTTTCGTATGGGTGTTACGCGTTAAGTAACATGTTACATTTTGCGTAACTTTATTACTCGACTACATTTTCTTGGCCGTTTTCAGTACGGTTTATATAGGTATACGCCAACAATTCCAGTATCATGAGCATTGGCACGCACGATGTCAAATCCATGTCATTCAGCATTATTTCTTCCGTGAAGATGTAGAAGTTCGAATCCGACAGACTCTGCAGCGTGTTATTATCCGCCCTCGTGACTGACAGCAAGAACGGATGTGCGCCAAGAAATACTCTCTCGATAAACTCAAGCATTGCCGTGTCCTGCCCGGAATACGACAGAGCTATCAGCATGTCGTCGTCACTAATTTGATTAGCGAGGTTCTGCATCTGATATGTCGCCTCAGGTCCGTACGCGTGCAGCCCCAGCCCTATGAACAGTTTCTCGCAATACTGCGCAATCGGGCGGGTGTTGTCGTCGGTCAAAATATAGATATTCGGGCGTTTTGCCAGCAAGTCGGCTACTCGGTTCGCCGCCTGCTCGGATATCACGCGCACTGTCTCGGTCGCGTTTTTCAGATACTCCTTGTTGTAGCCCTCACGCAGTATCACGCTCGGCAAAACTTCAAACTGCTTGTTGTGGAACGTTACCATCAAACTGTTGATAAAATCGGCATAGCCCGAAAAACCCAGCTTCTGCGTGAAACGGAAAATCGTTGTGGTCGACAAAAACATCTCCGCGGCAAACTTCTGTATGCTCATATCCTTGACTTCGCTCATATTCTTCACTACATAGTCGAACAACTGGCGTTCGGTCTGGTTCAGGTCTCGGCTGGTCTCTTGGGTCGCTTCAAAAAAATCTATAGACAATGTTGCTACCTCCATATTGTATCAGATTACTATACATTATGATACATTATTGGAGGTTGTACGTCAATATCTATGGCATTGGCGGACGACCGGGGGCGGTCGTCCCTACATTATTGATTTTCTTGCCTGATTATCGCCATCAGTTGCTCATAATCTATTTCCGCGCCACCCTGTACAAGCTTGTCCAACGTTTGGAGCGTAATACATATAGGAAGCCCTCTATGCGACACGCCCTGTTCTAATTTTTGTAAGTATGCGTGGCTTACGCCGCATTTCTCGGAAAATTGCCTCAAAGACCTATTGCCTCTTGCCTCTCTCACTTTTTGCGATAAATAACGATTACTATCCTTCACAACAATGCCTCCCTCGCAATAATTGGGCATATTTTCAAATCATGGTTACACTATACATATCAATTATGGTTTTGTCAACATCAATTGATGATTTGTAATCATTATTTGATGATTTCAATGTCGTAAATAAAAACTCCAAAACTCTGTAAAATTAAGTAACGTTAGACAATGGAGAAGAGGATATTTATGACTGAAAACGAAAAATACAGAGACCGCATAATCAAGATGGGACTTAATGTGGCTTATTATCGAAAGTACAGAGGCTTAACACAAGAAGTATTGGCGGAACGCAGCAAAATTACAAGAGATTTCATATCCAAAATCGAAGCTCCTGATATGTTTATCGGTATATCTATGCGCACATTATTCAATCTCGCAGATGCCCTAGACATACCACCATCCAAATTACTCGATTTCAGGGATGAATAATACGGGCGACTACACAGGGTCGCCCCTACACATCAGGATGTTTCATAGGGCGCACCGTTCCGTAGGGTCGGGTTTCCATGCCCAACCGTCGATAAAAATTTCCTCAAAAACTATTGACACTCGGCAAAAAAAAGTATACACTTTTTTCAACAGATTGCGACAATCAAACAGAGATGGTTGTAGCAATTAAAAGCCGATGCAATCAAATATAAAACTGCTTGTCATCCGGCTTCGTCGATGCAATACCATCTTCGATAGTCGGTTTTTTCTTGCGCAAGTGCTAAAATGAGAGGGTGGATTATGAAGAAGAGTATGTTCCGTATTCGAGAAAACCAAAGGCTAACGGACAACACCTTTTGTATGATTCTCGAAGGTGATAGCAATGCCGTTTACCGCCCCGGACAGTTTGTGAATATCGCACTGGACGGCTACTACCTGCGCCGCCCGATTTCTGTCTGCGATTGGAACGAAGGTTCTATCACCATCATCTACAAGGTCGTAGGCGATGGAACGCGCTACATGTCAACACTACAGCCCGGATATACCCTTGATGTGCTTTCGGGGCTTGGCAACGGCTTTGACATGGCAAGCGCGGGAAATTCACCCATGCTTATCGGCGGCGGCGTAGGAATCCCTCCGCTGTATGGCCTGGCAAAACGGCTTGACGTGAAATCCACCGTAGTTCTAGGCTTTCAAACAGCGGCAGACACGTTCTACGTCGATGAATTCAAGGCACTTGGCGCACACGTAATAGTCACCACCGAAGACGGCAGCCTCGGCATGCAAGGGCGCGTAACCGATGCTATGCAAGGTATAAACCCAAGCCACATATACACCTGCGGTCCGGAGGCAATGCTCAAGGCGGTATACAACGCAAGTTCTTGCGGAGGGCAGTACAGCTTTGAAGAGCGTATGGGCTGCGGCTTTGGCGCGTGCATGGGCTGTTCGTGCAAAACTAAGCACGGCTACAAGCGCATATGCAAAGAAGGGCCTGTACTTGAGCGGGAGGAGATTATATGGTAGACACTAAAGTAAACTTGTCGGGGATTACGCTTGATAATCCAATCATCCCCGCAAGCGGTACATTCGGCTACGGCTACGAGTTCGCAGAGTTTTACGATATCAACATGCTTGGCTCATTCTCGTTCAAGGGAACAACCCAAGAGCCGCGTTTCGGCAACCCTACGCCGAGAATCGCCGAATGCACAAGCGGCATGATAAACTCGGTCGGCCTGCAAAACCCGGGAATCGACAATGTAATCTCACAGGAATTGCCGCGCCTCGGCAAAGTCTTCAACAAGCCTGTAATCGCGAATATCAGCGGCTTTACCATCGAAGAATTCGCAACGTGCTGCGAGAAAATCGACAAAGCCCCGCAAGTCGGTATTATCGAAGTCAACGTGAGCTGCCCCAATGTACACGCAGACGGCATGACGTTCGGCAGCACGCCTGAATCGTCCGCAGCGGTGACACGCGCAGTTAAGGCTGTCACCACAAAGCCTGTGTATATCAAGCTCAGCCCTAACGTCACAGACATTGTGGCAATTGCTAGAGCCTGCGAAGAAGCCGGAGCTGACGGCCTCAGCGTTGCCAACACCTTACTCGGCATGCGCATAGACATCAAACGCAGAAAGCCCGTAATAGCCAACATTGTTGGCGGATTTTCGGGCGAAGCCGTTTTTCCAGTTTCACTCCGCATGGTATATCAAGTCTATAAAGCCGTGAAAATCCCAATAATCGGGGTTGGCGGAGTTGCTTCGGTACACAGCGTAATCGAAATGATGCTTGCAGGCGCAGGCGCGGTACAAGTCGGCTCAGCTAACCTGAGAAACCCTTACGCCTGCAAAGAACTCATAGAAGCCCTGCCGCACGAAATGTCGCAGCTTGGCATTACACGTCTATCAGACATAATCGGAGGTGCGCATTAATGGGAAAAGACGTTATCATTGCTTGCGACTTTATGGACAAGCAAACCTGCCTCGACTTTCTCGGCCAATTTCCGGCCAATAGGAAACCATACGTTAAAATCGGCATGGAGCTGTACCACGGGCAAGGGCCTGAAATCGTCCGCGAACTTAAAGCGCGCGGGCATAAGGTATTCCTCGACCTCAAGCTGCACGATATCCCCAATACGGTCGAAAAAGCAATGGCTGTACTTGCCGGATACCACGTCGATATGTGCAATGTTCACGCCTCAGGCGGTATCACGATGATGAAAGCCGCGCTTCGCGGGCTGCATAGCGTACCGGGAATAAAGCCGAAACTTATCGCCGTAACACAATTGACCTCAACCAGTCAAGCTATGCTAGAATCTGAACTGCTCATCGAAAAGCCTATGGAGCAAGTCGTCAGCCACTATGCTATGTGCGTAAAAAACGCCGGGTTGGACGGAGTTGTATGCTCACCGCTTGAATCCGGCATAGTCAAGAAAAACTGCGGTGCATCGTTCCTTACGGTAACGCCCGGTATACGTTTCTCAGACGATTCTGTCGGCGACCAAGTCCGCGTTACTACCCCAAAGAAGGCGAAAGAACTTGGCTCTGACTATATCGTAGTCGGCCGCCCTATCACCGAAGCCGCAAACCCTGTGGCTGTCTATCTTCAGTGCATACAGGACTTCACAGCTTAATCCTCAGTCGGCTTCGCCGCCAGCTCCTTTGAAAAAGGAGCTTATCTACCAAAAAGGAGAATACCTACCATGGAGCGAAAAATTGCTGAAACTCTGCTGTCTATCGGTGCTGTGTTTCTCAGACCCGAGCAGCCGTTCACTTGGGCAAGCGGCATCAAAAGCCCAATTTACTGCGACAACAGGCTCATCCTCACCTATACCGATGCACGCAATATTGTCGAGAATGCTATCGCCGACACTATAAAACAAGCCTACCCTGACTGCGAAGTGCTGATGGGGACAAGCACCGCCGGAATCGCCCATGCTGCGATTGCTGCGCATATCATGAGCTTACCTGCCGGATATGTCCGCGGAGGTTCGAAAGGCCACGGCCGCCAAAACCAAATCGAGGGGCGTTTATTGCCCGGGCAAAAGGTCGTTGTGGTTGAAGACCTTATCTCGACAGGCGGCAGCGTTATCGAAGTTGTTGAAGCCCTGCGCGAAGCTGGTGCTGTCGTCCTCGGTGTTGTCAGCATCTTCACTTACAACATGCAAAAGAGCCACCTCAAGTTTCGGGAAGCTCAAGTACAAAACATCAGCCTGACCAACCTCGACACCCTCGCAGAAGTTGCGGCAGAGCAAGGCTACATCACGCAAGCCGACATCAAACGCCTGCACGCCTTCCGCGACAACCCCTCCGACGAAA
>Ga0136643_10010960_pt1 | contig 13418 bp, 7 predicted proteins | sample TergutLab28metaG_FD_96883 | JGI IMG/M metagenome (GOLD analysis project Ga0136643, IMG submission 96883) | Labiotermes labralis P1 segment gut microbial communities from Petit-Saut dam, French Guiana - Lab288 P1 (version 3) (version 3) | ecosystem: Host-associated > Arthropoda: Insects >...
CAAACCACACCGTAACACCAACACAAATCGAACCAGAGCAATACAACCCATGAAATAACTCAACAAATAAGTCGCAAGCTCCTGAGGATGGATGTACTAACACCCGAAACATGTTGAGCATTAAATAATGAAATAAAAAAGCAAGTGACATCAAGTTGGTTTCTTTTTATTCAACTATCAAGATGATGCACGGTCCAATAAACATAAAGTATATAGTACTTACCTTATTTAGGTGGCTACATAGCAACTTTAGATAGCTGACCCTGCAGACGGATCATGTTTAATCAACATTCACCGCGGGAGATGTTCGACTTATGTGCACTGTGAGGTTATGCTGCCTACTGTGGTGTAACTCGTTTACAACGGAAGGGGGTTGGGTTGGTTGGCTAGTCAAATGACTGTCCCTAACGAGAATTATGTCGAAGATTTTGTTAAAAGAAACAGTGTTTTTATCATTCAGTTGATTATTCTTTTTAGCTTCTTCGTACATAAAAATGTTCCCACAGTATCCACGTGTGCACCTTTTCTGGCCAAATGTTTAATGCCCATTACGTCATCTATTTTCCCGAAGGTGTGACCGTTTACTAAAAGGTATTGGGAAAATTTATAAATGGTATTATTATCATTATTTCTAAAAAAATGTAAATGGTCCTTATATCGTGTTTCACTGTATTATGTACGTTAATCTGCCCCTGTCTGTTGTTTTATTTTATTGATTACTGATTATAGTTCTATTTTATTGATTACTGATTATAGTTCTATTTTATTGATTACTGATTATAGTTCTATTTTATTGATTACTGATTATAGTTCTATTTATTGATTACTGATTATAGTTCTATTTTATTGATTACTGATTATAGTTCTATTTTAACATTGAGCTTTACGCATACTTTTACATATTGTTTTATTTCGTATTATTTTCACTAATCTTACGCATTTTTACGAAATTTTATTCATCAGTAAAAAGGAAGAGATCTCTTTATCCAAGTTTTATAGACAATCTATTTCAATAGTAAAACCAACTAGATGCACCAATGTATCAAATTTGTTTTATTTTGGAATGACACTCTACATGTTTCGGGCGATCTTTCCGTCCACATCAGGAGTTCAAGACTGTACATAGGGCAACAGGCATTTGTCAAACAGGTACTGCTGTCTGCTTGCTAGCAAGCAGACAGCAGTACCTGTTTGACAAATGCCTGCTGCTGTTTGTACAGTCTTGAACTCCTGACGATGGACGGAAAGATCGCGCGAAACATGTAGAGTGTCATACCAAAATAAAATAAATTTGAGACATTGGTGCATTTAGTTGGTTTTACTATAGAAATATATTACGATCACAGCCCTATGAACGTCAAGTTTTATAGACAATTTGTACAGTTTCTTTCATGGGTTCTGGTACACAGGACAGACGATGGCCCGAAAAATGGAGTGAAAGGATCACCTTAACAATAAACCGTATTTTGAATGACGGAACTACTCTGGATACATTTATGGATCTGAGTAAAACGGCGATGTGTCATTTAAAGGTTAATAATGAGTCCATCAACATCAACGTTGGTCATTTGATCTTCTGGTGAACGAGGACGAAGAAGTCGTTCGAAAAATCTTAATGATATTGTGCGCGAAGGGTTGCATACTTTTTAATGTGTACTTTTCTTGGCTAAATGCAGAACGATCAGAGACACAGATTAACCTCATCAAAGCAAGACTCGTGTTATCACAGAAACTTTGTATCTGCATCCGATCTCTTTCGCAAATTTCAGACCAACTGACCATTACTATAACATTCGAAATTACCTAAAAGTATCTAATTTCTAAACAACAGCTACTTCCTTCATGCACACTATAGACATGTAGCACATATAGTGACTTGCTACGAGACGGACGGTCTGTGGATCGAAACCCGGTGTGGCGAACTTTTCCTTGCCGTCCAGACAGGTCTCGAGGCCCACCCAGCATCCTGTTCGATGGTTACCATGCCTTTACCGGGGGTACAGGGACCGGAACTTGGTGCTAACCACCTTCTACAACCGGGATTTGAATCGGCTGGAGCTATACTTTCACCTCTTCTCTGTTCCTTCATCGGTATATCATGGGGTGACCTTTACATTTTCCTTCAGTAGTACGTACTCGTAAATACGTAAACCTAGGCTTACTGCCTCCCTTTTTCGAAACACAAAATAACAGTACGGTATTGTGTGTGCATACGTGTATGTGTTCTTCAAATAGGTTACAGACGTACGGAAAAATTTTGGATTACATGTTGTGTGTGTTTGTGTGTTACAATTACAATAGCGACGACTGCAAGAAACGTTTGGGTTACATGAGTATATATTGAAGTTCTAAAATACAGCTATAAGTGGCTTTTCGAGCAACTGAAGGATGCAGACAGATGAGTGTGAAACACTGGTGGGAGGATCACACCTAGGGCAAAGCCTAAATAATCGGAGAATAGCCCCTTAAAGTAAAACTTCGATAATTACAAACCCCATAATAATCTGCTCTGCGATCAACCCGAGAATTCGCAATATGCTGCCAACGTATACATACCTGGGAGGGTAAACCAGCGGTTTAAAATATACAGGCTCCTTTATTTAGAACGAAACAGTATTTTAGAGGAAAGAAGATCCAGGATTTCTTAGAACATCACCTTACAGAAATTAAATGCTCCAATTTTCAGTCTGAATTGGCTGAAAAAAGACATTCGTGTTTCACGAGAAGACGTTCTGAAATTTGCTTCCGCAACTGACAATCCGACCACTCCAGTACTTCCTTCTTGATCTGTCTTTTGTGACGCAATTATACAGCACTTGAGTTGGTTTAAATCTGTCTTGGCCACTCTGCAACTTCCATCATTACACGGCACCAATATAATCCACCGACCTTGACTGCCGGTATAGTCTCTTGAGACAACGTGTTCTGCTACTAGGCGACTCTTACATTCTTGGCTGCTGATAAATCACTTGCCAAGACATTTATGTGTGCAGACTTACTTCCATATACACGTACTAAAGATTCCAAAAGTACAGTACTTGGGGGTCCTATTATTATTCTTGGATATGATTGTTTTAGGGCTACTTAATAGCTTCTCATTTCCGGTACCCGTTACACGTAAGGGAATTTACACAGAACAGGTTCTTTTTATAGAGCAGATATTAAGAAATTTGGGTCTCTCGTAAAACGATATTCTTAGTCATTTTTTCTGCGCTTAGCTGCATTAATTGAGGTTCCAAGCACAGGCTTTATAACCACCTTTAAAATACTGAATCTTCATGATGAATGTTCTGCGTATTAACCTTTTAAGCCCTACCGGTTACTTTACGTACCACCAACACTAACATTTCAAAAACTCTGCATACTGATTACGTTGCGTTTATTTGTTTTGTACGGATCTCAGAACAAACAGTAACTTTTGCCTTATATATCAGTAACAGATTGGTTTTTATAATCGAAGTGGAGAGTGTGTATTGCGTGGTAGGCATTGAGTCCTTATATAACACACCCTTTCGTCTTTAAGGGGTTAGGTTAAAAGTTGTAAAGTAAAAAAACTAGAAGTCCTCTAAGTTAATTTCATGTTTGTAAAAAGACATGTTTCTATATTTAAAAAAATAGAGAAACTGAATGTCATACCACAAACCACCTCGTTGTAGAAACTGACGCACATCCAGAATTAAGTTTTAAAACCGAAAAACCGCAAAGTTCTGAAATATTTGTCGCAGCTTGTATGACACATTCCGGAAACATTAATACAGAACAGTGTGGCCAGTTACTGGAAATGTACAGTAAGTGAAACATTAAATGAAATTCGTTCAGTAGGTCTATATATTACAGTCAAGTAGCTAAATTTCTTTTTAACAATCAATAACTCTAATTTCTCGTCTGAATTCATCGTACTTCATTCCCATCTAAAAAATAATAATTATAAACGCCATCAAAATCAAACACTACAGGCTTATTTATTTATTTATTCACTCAATAAAGAATCCGATTATCAAACAAACCATATATTGTGTGATTTAGATGATATTTTAATTATTATCTCTACTTTCTGCCTACAGAGCGTGCTTACGTCTATAATGATTCTCATAACACACAAACGATCATTTCCATACGGCTCTGACAGATTGGTATTTGTAGTGGAGAAGGGGCGGTGCTTTAAAATGTGACATGCGGAAAATTTTTGGCAGTGGCACAGCAACTTTCTAATATTGGTCATGCTCCTTCAAAAGCCTGTTCAATACTTCAAGTAAAAAAAAAAGAAGAAACAGATTATATGTTGGCTTCACCTCAGACGAGGTCTGGAAGTAAATGAACAGAAAGAATGAACCGAACCGTGCGATATGTGGAGGCACCAGTCTGAACAGAACCAAGAGAGTAAATTCGTTTACAAAACTCATTACACAGTTTCCTGAACACTAAAATGTCGTCAGTAATTTCTCTGCACTTGCAGAATGCTCGCACATTTAAAAAACGCCTTCACTAACAACACCCTCTGTTCTGACAAATAATGTCTCCAAAATAAACTCCCTTTAGTTCACAAAATACTGCCAACATTAGAAAAATGGCACTACAAGACGAAAGAAGAAAAAACAAAAAAACTGTGGTCTTCTCGTGACTAGACTGCATGTAGAAGGCAGCAGTACTACCTCACGTTAAGGTACTAACTCAACATTAGCCTAATGTTATTAAGAAAAGGAAGAAATGTAGCAGAATTACCTTGACCTTGACCTTGACCAATCTGTTAATCTGTTGAACAGGGAGCAGTAAACTAGCAGCCACTAAATGTTCGAATTGACAAAGAGTCTGTCACAGATGAAGAACCTTGAGGTGTTCTTACTTCCTTCACTAGAATTTCGGAAAAATACCTTGAAATTTGGTTGGAAAATTCTTTTCCTCAAAGAATTTCCAATTCACCACCTTACATCATTTGCATTTTACCTTATTTCTCACACCTTCCTACTGATATGGAGTTGTTAAATAATCTACAAGTGACCGACGAAGACTGGAGCATTACCACCACCATACTCGTATGATGCTTAGCCCTATATAGCCTAATATTCACGTCGTTTATTGATAACCTTATCACTCCATTAATAACAAGTACTATGAATCTCACAGGCTATCAGTTGTGTCAAAGATGATTTAAAAGTCTAGGGTCCTGAATCAGCAATTCTCCGAAACTCGTCTTTGAAGCACGCAGTTGATCGCCCACGGCGATTTTAACACATTTTTTTTACCGTGAAAACAATCATATCGTACACAATGTAAGTACAACTTTTAAGTATTCACATACCAAGAAACATCAGTTTAAGTGATTTTGAATATAGTATTATTCTCAGCTTGATGGGCTTTGAGTTGTGCAGAATTTAAAGGAAATTAAACACTTAATTATCCAACTAATGCACAATATATAATAAGTAGATACAATTAAAATGATAAAATATTTAAAAGTGCTCCAATATGTTTCGGATCACAGAGGATCCATCATCAGGGAGCCTTGTGCAGTGCTTGGCTAAAAATTACAAGAATTATTCTATCGTGTCCGTTGACATGGGCAAAGTCGGTGGATGGATGATGAATCCTCTGTGATCCGAAACATGTTGGAGCACTTTTAAATATTTTATAATTTTAACTGTATCTACATATTATATATTGTGCATCAGTTAGATAATAAAGTGTTTAATTATCATTGATGCACGGCGCAAACATGAAGATTCTCCAAGCAATGTTTACAATAACTTCATCCAAGGCTAACTACGTTGATGCTAGTGCACACGACACTTACTTGGCTACAAAGAGAATGAAGAGCGAATATACAATAAGCTATGTTTTTTTTATTTGTAACTCAAAAATAATACTGATAAATTTCACGTCACATTTTACGTTCAGTACAACGTTTATTCAGAATCCGACTTTGAAATGTTTGTGTGAAATTTGGATATGTTATGAAGAGAATTCGCCTCCATATAACGCTGCAGTCAATCAGAGAAGGGCGGTACGGCAAGTAGAAACAAGTAACTTGACTGGGAACAACAAGAGAACAATTACAACCTTCTGTTTTAACATCTACAACAGCCTTTAGAATGTACAGATGTGTGTGTATCTCCGTAAAAGTTCACAATTTTTTTGTACAGACATACATTAACATGTGACTCGTTATACAGCGCGAGTGAGAGTATACAAGCGTATCGTATAAAAGGAAGGCGAACTGTCCCCATATTTTTGCATTTTTAGGGATTAAAAAAGCATACCCATCTTGCTTTAATCTCCTCGAATGTCAAGCAGTCTTGTGTTGAATGTGTCCACGGAGGAAGGGGGTTCCCCACCCAATTAATGACTACGCTGCAAACGACTGATAACGTCCATATTGTTGCTACAACCATGAGCTTAGTTTGAGCTCACGAGAGGCCATGCTGGGCCCAGAACATGTGGAGCGTCCCATCGTTACCGGGAAATAGGGAGAGGAGGTAAACCAACCGTATGAACGAAAGTACTCTGCTGGATTGTCATTTACCAGCAGCATATTTATGTAGGATAATTAGTAATCATCCCTTTAGAGTTCATACGGACCAGGCAGATAACTACACCCTTCACACACACACACACACACACACACACACAGAAACCAGTCACTGTCGCCGCACAGTACAGTCTTACCAAAAAGTACGAACACTAATTCATGTGGCTGAATGAGAATACGGCTTGCACAGAGAATACAATTTATCAAGAAATTAGCAGTTTGTATTTTATTTCTTATAAATGTATTGTGTAAGACTCTGATATAACTAATACGATTGTGCCTACAGGTACAGACGTGACTTGGAAGATATCCAATATGTCATTTTGCAACACAATCTCGTCACAAATTCGTAGACCGGCATTTTGTGGCACCTAATTGTGCCCGTTTGGTGGCGGTTGTGGTGGAAAAAAGCGGCATTCAACACTTTTCACCAGAAAATTGGACTTAAATTTAAGGAAGAAACCAGTCAAGTGCTACATTTGGTGCACCGAATTGTATGGTGCTGAAAATTGGTAATATCTGAACAGGTCTGAAATGTGCTGCCGGAGAAGGATGGAGGGGATTCGTTGGACCGATCGTGTGAGAAATTAATAAGTACTACATAGAGTCATGTTGGACAGGAATGTCCTACATACAATAAAAAGAACTGAATTCGTCACATTTTGTGCAGGAACTGCCTCCTAAAACGCGTTACTGAAGGACATATAGAACGAAGGACAGAAGTGACAGTGAGGCGAGAGAGAAGACGTAAGTAGCTACTGGCCGACCTTAAGAACGGAGGGGACACTATAAACTGAAAGAGGCAGCCCTGGATCGCACTCTGTGGAGAAGTCGCCTTGGAAGAGACTGTGGACCTGTTTTAAGACAGACTAGGAAATGAATGAATTGGTGGCGAAGTAATGTGAACTGGCATTTTATTAAAAATTTCCTACCCATGTAGATGCTAAATCCATGGACATCTCAATTTCCTATAGTGGTTGCAATTCCTACTCACTATGCGGGAGACGACAGTCTTAATTTAAGCCGTTAATTCCCGAAATATTTAATGATATATTGCGACAATGAACAGTTGCTATTAAACATTAATACGATCCTTGTAAATAACCAACTTGACGAACAATTTTTCATGTATGTTTATTTCTATTCTCTATACGTTGCGGGCAGCCATGTGCCCATCATCAGGAGAATCATTGTATCAATGCGACATCTGGTTTATGTCACTCTGTGTAGATGACCGTCTGGTGTGCGGACGAGACGGTCATCTACACAGAGTGACATAAACCAGATGTCGCATTGATACAATAATTCTCCTGATGATGGCCACATGGCTGCACGAAACATGTAGAGAATATAAATAAACATACATGAAGAGTTTTGCGTCAAAGTGGTTATTTACAAGGATCATATAAGGATGCATGGTCAACAAACATAAAATTAAACATTAACATGTCGGAATGTTTATTTAAATTTGGCCCACGACTATAACTACATGAAAAAAATCTACACGCAAATAACAAGTTATTATACACAAAATCCCAACGTGCTGAAACAAAAGGTAATACACTTGAAGAATAATGAACGTAAAATTTGGGCACAGTCTTCCTCCTGAAACTAAGAGTAATTAAGTTGGTCAATAAATTTTGACACCGATTATAGAGCCGAAATGTTTTCAGAGCAGATCACTGCCACTAAACCACAATGAGTACAGAACAGCCTGCAGTTACTGTATCCTAACCTGATCTAGACGACTGAAGTCTACAACTGCGTGACCTCTTGGCTGAACATAAACTTAAGGTTATATTTCCATCTACTCCAAAGTCTCCAATGGTCTCTTCCCTTCAGGTATTCTGACTAAACTTATTTATCCGTTTCCCCCCTCTCCCATTCGTGTCATGTTCCTCCCACAGCTCATCTTTCTTCGTCTGAGTACTCTTAACAGAACTTGGGGGGAAAAACTATCAACATCAACATTAAAGTAAATTAATAACATAAACAGAAGCTAACGACGCATATCTTGGTCTGCAATCTCACTTTATTGATTTCTTAGAAGACCTTCCTTCAGTCATCCCAATAATCCCGTCAAATACGCCATGTAAAAAGTCACATCTGAATTTTGTTTTGAAAATGTCATATTAGGGTGGAAAGAGGTAGAATGTATATCAGAAGCTCTGCTTGTAACATGTAAAATTTTCGCACAAAAAGGGTTTGTGCGAGTTTTTAATTTTCCATAGCGGTGCGGATGACTTATGCGTTCTTATTAGACATCACCATTTCCCAGAAAAAGTAAGATCCGTCGGCTGGGATTCTGTTCGCCGAAAGGGCGTAATTCTGTTCGGTCTCATGGCGTTTTTAGACGTTTTGATCCAAGACCTCCAGTAGGTCATGATTTATAAATCTTGTTTATATATACATACACAAGACTAGGCTCCTTCAAATGGGCTCGGTACACCGCAACGTCTCCACCTGCAAGGATAACACAGAACGAGGGCAGCACACACCCATGTTCCCATTTGGTCTCGAATACGTGATCAAAATTTTCGAATGGTAGAAAACAGTATTGGAACTGGATGGTGCGGTCAGTGCCATCGGCCCGCAGTATAATTAGATGGTCTAAATACACCACGTCCAAGTAACCCTTTTTTCGGACTGGAAGGTACGGATATTATTTTCAAAGTACTATTGATAATCCATTGTTTTAGCTCTCAGGAAAAAGAGTAATACAGGGTCTTTATTTGATTCATAAATTAAAATTGTGTATGGAATTATGAAAGGCTTCACACATTTGCCATCTTCCTTTCAATGTATTTCTTATAAATACTTTCACTCAATTCCTAATCTAAAATGTCTTTCACACCACCATTTCAAATACAGAAGTTGCTGTACAGATATGCCCGAAAGTATTAATTTCATTTAACCTACTCTTGCATTTTCGTGCTGCAGTCTGTAGGTGCCGCGATAAGCGGGTCGCTGTCACCACGGCATGGCGCGTCCTCAGGTTGCGGATTGAGGAAGGCCTCCAATATGGAGGGTAGCTGCGAATTCATTGAATAAACAGTGGCGGACAGCTAACAAGGGGTGGTCCTCCAGCTTGGCTGTTGGGCGAGGTGCTAAAAACTTCTCACCCTAAAAACTTATCTTGTTATGAAATGTTCACGCAGAAAAATTGGCTCAGGAAAGGGACAGGTGGCGGACACTTGTGAAGGTGGCAATGAACTTTCGGGTTCCATAAAATTAGGGGAATTTCTTGACTATCTGAAAACCGGTTAGCTTCTCAAGAAGGACTCTGCTCCACGGAATAAGTAAGGCGTAATGAATTACGTCGTTTACGTTTCTGTTGAGTGTTTAGTGTCCTTTAAAAGCACACAGACTCGAAATGCAAAGCAACGTAACGTAACATGTAGACAGTGAACATGTAAGTGTAAACTTCCGCAAGCCTGTACAGAGTCAGTGCGAGATTACTTTCCATTCCACATTGGAGACGATATGGAAGAAAGCGACCGCGAAAGAACTGAAGGCAAAATCACGACAATTTCTTGGAAAGCCAAGGAAAACAGGGAAAACAAAACAATCAGGACAGACGGCATCAGAGTCGAGATTCGAATCTGAGACACCAGCCCACGAAACTTTGGAGCTAACCACCACTTAGAAACGTTTGTTTACCCACAACTACAAAGAAAATAAACACTAAATTACGTGCTACAATAGAATTACAAAGACTACAGGCATGCACAATACAAACAAATAACTACATACTAAATAAAGAACACGAGTATATAAAACAAATCCCTCGCAGCGAAGTTATGCCTTACAGCAATAAACAGTGGCAAGACACAAAACAAGAGTATAAAATCCGTCTTCCAACTGTAGTAATAATGTGTTGGCAATTTACTAGAAGCAGATAAGGCAATTGTGAAGAAGAACAGTGCAAAGGCCGCTGAAATTTCTATGGGCAAATTTGGCAAGCCCCTTCTGCAGCTACGATTCCCACAGATAAATTTTCCGCCACTATTTTCCTATTATAAGTAACAGCCATTCGAGCAAACTATTGGTATTGCGATTTAACCTCTTAAAGACGAAGCGCAGACAGCTTTATTTAAAGACCCAGTTCGTACCGCGCTGTAAACACTTTTCATCTCGGTTATAAAAACCAACCAGTTTATGCCGTAAGTGGCATAAGTCGCTGTTTGTTCTCAGATAAATACAAAACTCATAAATACAGTGTGTGCATACTGTACAGTTGTTGAATGTTAAACTGTTGGTGCATCACGTAACAAGTAGGCTTTAAAAGGTTAACTGAATATTATCGCTATTACTGTGAAATTTTCTGTCTTAGTAATAGACACTCTGCTGCTACCTACAGATAAATTTACTCGGCAAACGTCGAGGCTGCAATACCGAATGAATCATATGTACCAACGACAGAACATGACAATCCTCATTCATAGCTAGGGTCTCCACACATAATACTTCTACTGATCCATTGTTATATATATGCGGTACTTTGCGAAATATAAAGTCATTCAATTTTATATACAGGAAGGAAAATTGGGTGCATAGGTACTCTGAAAGTTAAGTTATTCCACATGAACAAGAGGTAATATGTGTTCAGCCCTGGTACAGCCGAACCCCTGGAGCAGAAATAGGCACCTTTCCATAGACAGACACGCACACACTCTGTAACTCTATTAGAGCTGGTTCGTTCCCTCACGGCCCGCCCGCTTGGAATCTGCTAAATAAACATACTCCAGGGCTCTTTTCTTCCTCCAGCTCTGTACTTCACATCCTGTAAGTAGATTATGCAAATGATTGGTCCAGAACACTGAATGGACCAGGCCAAGAGGACTACCATTAGGGAGGAGGTTTCACAGAGAGCAAAGAATCGCAAGATATAGTACAAGGAGACTTGAGACAACCCCCGATGAACAGTTCTAGCTGTTTCTACTGCACGTACAGGGGTTCGTTTCTTTACAATCCCATTTAAGGCATATGATGGATTAAACAGGCCATCCTCATTTATAGATGGTCCATACGTAGGTGTAATTCTGAAAGTCACTTTCATCAACATTACCAATCCACACAAAACACAGCACTCTATTGTATGCACGTTCAGATTTATTCCATCTAGTTACATATTGCGGCCTCCACTATAGTATTTTCGTTTAGTACCTGTATTTCTTCGGGGGCCGCGGTAGCACAGTGGTTAAGGTGCTGTGCTACAAATCGGAAGGTCGCTGGTTCGATCTCAGCTGGTGTCACTGGAATTTTTCATTGATATAAAATCTTTCCGATCGCACTATGGCACTGGGATCGATTCAGACTCTAACAGAAATGAGTACCAGAAGCATTTCCTGGGGGTAAAGGCGGCCGGTGCATAAGGCTGACAACCTTACCACAATCCTGTGCCGTTGTCATGCAATCTGGGAACCTTAACTTCCTGGAACCCTCTGGGCCACTCCAGGCTTGTAACAGGACTGCTTTACCTTTAACTGTACTTCTTCTCTACCTGATAATGGTCAAAGAGACTGACCGATACGTGTAGCGGGATGGAATAAATCTGAATAAGCAGTGGTTCAAGTGCTGTGTTTTGGGTGGATTGGTAACGCTGGTGATTGGTTTACACAACGAAATGATGTTGACCAAATCCGAAAATCACATTATTTTGAGTAAAGTCTCCCGCACTTCAAAAGGAAATATGGTTATGAAATCCTTATATCCATACTTGTTATCGCGAATAGTTTATGTATCAATTCACTGCCCTAACATACCTACCGTATCCCTTGTATTTCTGTCTCATGTACTTTTGGATCTGAATGTTCCTGAGATCTCTGTTTACATCAATTTGTGCTAATGCTCTTCCTTTCAAATATGAGATTTGCCAATTTTTCTTAGTTGTGTGGGTTACATGAATTCGAATGGTAGTACAAATGATGAACTGGGAAGAATACGGTTGGAAGTGGCCGTGGGATATTACAGAAATTAATTTGGACGAAGAGTCAGAATTCGAAAACGGGAAGCCTCCATAAAAATAAACCACTCCACCTCGCTTTTCAGAATGTAAAAACCCTAGACAATTTTGATATATGAGCTTCATACGTATTTTTCTGTTCGAATCAATTACATGGTTGAATTATGGCACGTGGAAGTGAATTAAGAAATAACGCATGGAACGTGTAGCTATAATACAGGTTTCCTTAATAGTCGGTACTTGTCGGAGTACTGGCCGTACAAAACACGGTCCTGGGCCAACAGCAGTGGACTGAGCTGCTGAACAGTTCACATAAATGGAGACGGCGCAAGCACAGTTGTGATCCGATAAATAAATCAAGAAGACTGAATGGACTGTGTCAAAACGACGCAAAATATGGCCAGCAGTTTTTATCTGATACTGATATCTCAACTGGACAAATTTAAATTCAACGAGCTCTGCAGGAAGATATCCCTTTTACGCTCTGCACTCAGTTCTAAACTCAGGTTTATTTACCCATGTGGACACACTGTACGACATTAGAGCAACTTAGTGACGTACTGTCTGTCCATTCGTATTTTCATTACAAGGTCTAATCTAAAAACAAAATTTAGGAAATTTTTTTATCAGTGGTTTAAATAGAATTTATCTAACGAATACCATTTCATTCAGTGTCGGCAGAGCAACATGTGACTTCAAATATGACCAAATAAATTGCCTTAAACCGATTACGGTCCAGCTTGCAGTCCACAGCAATATCAGTAACTTCTATGTTGAATGTTCTTCATGTGATTTATATTTAGCACTTACTTACTTACTCCATGGTGCAGAGTCCTTCTTGAGAAGCTAACTGATTTGCAGCTAGTCAAGAAATTCCCCGCATTTCACGGAACCCGAAGGTTCATTACCGCACTCACAAGCGTCCGC
>Ga0136643_10010963_pt1 | contig 13417 bp, 9 predicted proteins | sample TergutLab28metaG_FD_96883 | JGI IMG/M metagenome (GOLD analysis project Ga0136643, IMG submission 96883) | Labiotermes labralis P1 segment gut microbial communities from Petit-Saut dam, French Guiana - Lab288 P1 (version 3) (version 3) | ecosystem: Host-associated > Arthropoda: Insects >...
ACCGGAGGGAAAGAGACCACTGGGGAGACCTAGGCGTAGATGGGTGGATAATATTAGGATGGATCTCCAGGAGGTGGGATGTGGTTATGTGGACTGGATTGGGTTGGCCCAGGATAGGGACAGTTGGCGGACGCTTGTGAGTGTGGTAATGAACCTTCGGGTTCCATTAAATGCTTGGAATATCTTGACTAGCTGCAAACCAGTTAGCTTCTCAAGAAGGACTCTGCACCATGAAGTAGTAGTAGTAGTATTCCCTTTTCAGCACTGTTCTGATATTCGTGTGTTGTTTCCTTGGGCGGCCATCTTGGTTTTAGATACTTTCATAATGTATAATTCGATTAGGGGTCCACAATCCCGGGCGCCTGAAATTTGAAGGTGAAATTTAAAACAACATTTTAATCTTGGCATGTGGATATACTTTATTGCGAAGTTTGTTACTATACTCATTGCCTTTTAACATGTCCAGCAAGCAAAATTCGAACGTAAAGTTTTAGGTCTGGCGAACTATGGGTTTATAATTCCGTCGGGAAGAACACTTTGTAAACAACGCATAGAGCTTCATTAAGAATTATACCATCCTAGCACAAATGGTGTCAGAATGTGTGCGACATATCGCTCATTTGCGACAAGAGTATCACAACTCGAAATCTGTGATTTTTCAGGAGAAGCTTTTAAAGGTTTTGAAGTGCTGTAATTTTCCATGATTGCAACGACAACAAAACTGCTCTCCAGCGGCGAGTGTTGCAAACTGCGTTATGATATTGTACCTGTTAAAAGTGCATCTGCAAACGTTTCTTTCTATACCAATAACTCAAAAATGCCAAATTTTGAGTTGTGACGCTCTTGTCGCAAATGAGCAATATGTGTTTCAATTTATGGTTTCCGAAAAGAGGGCCCAGCGATCCTATTGCGATACTTTCGTGCTTGTGGGGGGTTGTTAAAGTGTGACGTGTGTGGTAATTATCCTCGCACTGAAGTCAGTCTGTAATGAATCGTTCAAAATTGTGTGTTCTGCTGTGATGACATAGTTTGTAATTGAATGTCGTGTTGTGCTGTGCTGTGTGATTTGATATTCAATGAAGTTACAAATCTAGCACGCCGTGAAAGATGGTTACATTCGAAAACGCAATGTTGTCATATTGAACATATGTATAGTTCGTTTCGTAATCGAACAGGTGTTCAGAAGATGGTGTCAGAAAATGTGTAATGTCGGTGTGAATTTATTGACTGATAAAAGTGGTCTGATTAGCCCTAGTTCCACTTACAACACACTACACACCAACCATAAGTTCATGTTGTGAAATTTTGTGGATTAACGTGGGAAATTTGAGAGTTCGCTTATCTCCTGAGAAGAAACCAAGCTTCGTCGCAAAACAGAACGAGAGTGAGGCCTGTTCTGCCTCATGCACCACCGCATGAAGGTACAGTACCAGCTCGCAGAATTCACTTCGCTTCACGATCTGTTTCGTAGACTTTGTAAACAACAGTTGTCTTAATGTGAATGTAAATGCAAAACCTTTGTTGCGATTTGTACTGGTGATGCATACACGCCCGTTTGCTGTGCAAGTCGAACCAGAATTTTTTTTTTTTAATGTGTACCCTATGTGGCATGAATTTTGTGTAGTTTTCCTTCATTTCGCACATGTATTTGTCCTGTTTGGAATGGAATCTATTGTTGCTAGAAACCTTTTCGGGTATGTAAATTGTCGCTTGGAAGAGGCGCATCAGCATAAAATACCTTTTACGTATTTTCTTGTAGAATCGGTATTTAGCATTTGTATCGTACAGAAACACACAATGTTGCAATGTGACTGAAGGCTGACTGCCGATCACTACAAGGCAATAGCACCTTCTCTGCTACATGGCGGTTGTAGCCTGCTGGCTGACTCAACCAAGTTGTATAAACTATACATACATTTCCAGGCTTTCTTATTTTTTACTTGCGTGTTACATGATCTTAGCAGCTACTGTTTGTTTTAATTGCGTTGTGACAGTGTTAGGAACAGTGTAAAAATTACGAAGCTGTTTAGAATTCACGAGAAAGTTTATCGTCTCCCAAGGGATTCGCTTTTGTTAGGTGCAAATATTTTCCACAGCTCACAATATTAGTATGAAGTTTGGAGTTGTGCTCCATAACTTACGAAAATAAAATCCCCCAGAATATAGGATTTACACAGAATATATTCTCATCATGTACATGTAAGAAGATCTCATCTCTGACCTTTAGAGGATGAATAAGTGTTATGTCTGAGCAGCTGCTCCCATTAAACTTGTTTACAGCAAGGACTGCATTCGGTTTGACCTTCAGAATTAGTAAACCAGTTGTGAATCACTAAGATGGCAAAGAATTCCTTGCAACTCCATGTGCTTCAGAATGGCGTGTATCTTTCCACCATGGTTTCTGTTGCTGATAATGCAGGACAGTGTTAATTCAGATGTGCAGTCAGAGTCTTACAATAAGGCTTTGTTGAAATCAAAGGTAGGAAGATTTAAAATTATGTGATGGGATGCTTTCTCAACTGCGTATGGTATTCAGCATAAAGTGACTGGTTTGAAAGGATGCCGAAGTAGAGGTATTTAATCTATTAGAGGGTATTATTCCATCCCAAAGAGACTGGGGAAAGACAAAATTCCTAGCCCATGTGGGATTTGTTGTGGACAGAGTGGCACTGGGACAGGTTTTATTTGAATAATTTGGTCGGCCCAATATCTTTCCACCACTGCTTCTTAGTCATTCATCTGTTACCGACGCTATGAAATCCTATTAATTGGTAGCGTCGTTAAATAACGCACTTAAAACAATTAAAAATCATGTTAACTAATATTCTTAGCATAGTTGTCCAGAACAGGAAATGTGGCGCCGCGTTAGCAAGCTACCTGTCTTCGAGTTTCGTGAAAATGGACTAGGTCTTTCAGCAACGACCTGGGGACACAACACAGAGCCTGATTTCGTGCTGTGGCTGTCAATCATACAAACCTAGTTAGGATATGAATTTGTATTAGAACCTCTTGAGAACTTTTTCGCTGCTACGACAAAACACCGCTACCCGCAACGGCCCTTGAAAGTGCAATAGGTTGCTTGCAGTTGCAGTAACTTCTCTTTCAAGAGCGATTTTCAAATAAAAATAAAAATATTATACTACTATTAGAAATTTATGTAAGTTCTGTTCCTTGTGCGCATACTACTGCAGATGAGTACCACTCGACGCACCTGTCGTTTCTGTTCATGATGGAATGTTAGTCCTAATACTTTTAAATGATAAGACCTTGGAAATGCTTGTCCAGTATCACATGAATCCAGTCCAAGCCGTAACACCGCATTTCTGTAATTTAAGTTTTGGTACTATCTTTCCATCTGTATCTACGTAACTTAAGTGGCGTGTTCCAGTGAGGTTTTGGAATCGACGTTTTATGTGCATTTCTCACGTTCCAAGTTCCTCCACATATCCCGCCTGTTTTCTTCATGTCATCGCTGTAGTATCAGTAGGCTAAGAATACAAATTATGAACCTAAGTACTTTGTATGTAGTTATTCTTCTATTGCGTCTTTCGTTGCAGTCTTTACTGTTCCCTTAAAGTGACTTCCAATAGAATCATAGGTTTGTTGGACGTGAGATGTGAGAACCTGTGTCGTGTACACTGTAAACAGTTCTGTTTAGAGGTGCGGAATAAATATGTGTAGGAAGCGACTGCGTTTACAAGTGGAATACGCGGTAGGCGTGCTCACCGCTCTTTATACGGTGATGAGCTGCTTAGTGGTCTACTGTAGGTAGTTTGCAGGTAGGTGGTTCGACCGCGCTGAGGTTGATGTGGGCACCGAAATCAGGGCTACAAAAATTTTGAGAGGCATGTTGGTACTCCATTCTTTTGTACTACGTGTACGAGTCGTAATTCATCGTCTGCCATTGTTATCCGAGCACATTAATCACTTAACACACTTCTAACTCCAGCTTATCATATGGATTACTGATTTCGATATTGTTTGTTATTATAAATCTATGTAATGGTGTCGAAATTGTGTTGCATTGTGTCATGTGTTTTCGCAGTTTTCAGAGAAAATCGTGGAGCTACGTGTCCATTATGCAAATAAAGATACAGAGAAAGTCGTTGTTTGATATATTGTGTAATCACCTAGCTCTTAGACGATGGGGATAGTTACCAGTTCCTTGCACTTTTAAACCGCGATTCTAGATGGACGTGACGGTAATCCTTACGATCCGGCCGATTTATCTGCGGGTACAGACGTATTAGATTAGAATGACGTATTGATTAAGATCTATTAGGGGTATAATTGAAAGTTCAGAAATAGGTGTGAACAAGTTGAAAGAATGAAAGTAGTCTTGAATTATGGCTCACGAAGTAAAAGGGATGTTGGCAACCTATAAAAATGGCTTAAGAAAAGGGGATTTGAATCATGCACGATTGTCGGCGTTGGGCCTACGGCTTGAACTTGACAGTGGTTATCATATTTGCCTAAACTATAGTAGGCCACTCCTTTCTCGTACAGATTAATATTAATGGTTTATCTTGAACGTTCTTCGGCATAATGTGTGTGTGTATGTTTGTAGCGCAATGAAAACATATGTATCTTTCTGGGAAGTTAAATGTCTGTTCCTGCTCTTAGATACTCGTTGAATACTGTATGCCTGTTGTAGTCTTTCCACTACTGCTTGTGTCAACAGTAGATCGTGTCTTTGGTTTACAAAAGTGGGGAGTTCTGCTCCATTTGGAGTGAACATTTTCATTGTCTTTTTTTTTTTTTTGCGATTTCGTTCCCTTAATTGGATTCCATGAATTTTATTACGTAATATAAATCCCTTATTGCCACAGAAACCCATCGTTCTAATGATGACGGACAACCCTTTGTATGGTTAACAATTCATTGCCGTGTTTTGAGTCGTAATAAGACCAGTATTGTAGACAGTGTAGTAGTTTCAGAAAATCGATCAAGTTCAGCTCGTTCTTCATATAAAACCTGTTTATTTTTTGACAACGTTTAATGTAGACCTCCTATACCAGATGTAATCGAAGTCTGTTGTGCATCTTCGGCAGTGACACTGATTTTGACCGGCGGACGTGACTTGCAGCTTTTGAAATTCGTCCATAGAATGCCGCATGTGAGGAATGTAAGATCGCATATAGTTAATTTTGAAAATATGTGTACTCTTTGCTGCGCAGCCATCCAACTTTGATAAATCTTAGTGATAACTGGAGCAAGCTCGTGAAGTGGCGTTAGATCGGAGTGTATTTTTCATACCCCTGCTGTTCGTAGTTGTATTTACGTAGGTGCCAGTAGGATTTTAAACGTCCTCTATGTCTGTGTTACGGTACTGTTGACCTTCACGGTCCATGTCCAGAGCATTATAAGCGTAACTTTTGTTCGACGTACGTTCAGTTCATGTTTGGTGCTGCTGTGATACGTCTGTGTTCATTCGTATTTATCAAATCTGTTGTGTTTTTGGCTACAGTGCGGTTTAGGCCTGCATTTCTTTTACGAAGTTTAGGCAGGAAGCTGTTAGAATATATGTCTTGAAATATATTATCAGCGTTTTCAATTAAAAATAAATGTATTTGTTGTGTGTGAACAACCCGCGGCCGGAATAATTATTGCAAATAGTTTTTAGTGTAAGTAATCAAGTGACATCATTACAGAGGTCTTACGGTTACACAACTTTACTGCCCCTTTTATTCCTCGTTCACTTTGTAGCCTAATTGTGTCCTCATGCGTGTGCTGAAATTGGCTTAATTTGCCTGTGAAACGCCCGAGTATCCAACTTGTTTTTATGTTCTACGTATGTAACCTAATTTTTCGCCAAAAGAAAGGGAAGAAGTCGGTAGTGAACAGTAGCAGTGCCTTGTGAAAAGTTATTTTAGGCAGTCGGCATCAAACTTGGCACATCTGTACAGTATGTTAGCTATCGCCCGTCGTTGAAGATACAAATGAGCAAGTGGTTGCAGTTACGTGAGAGACAATCGGTGTGTTAACAAATATTCGTGTCAATTGGGAGTGAGCTGCGCAGTTTGGGCATTACAAATTGTATTATTAAAGAATAAATTTATGAAATTCCAGTGCATAATTTAGTTCGTGCTGAGCAGAGTTTATGGTTTGGAAATCGTTAAGGAATACATCGAACCGTCTATTTTCTGCTTTGTGACATCACAGTTCTTGTGACGACGTACTGTTGTACCTGTAGCGTGTTAAAGGGCGTCCGTTGTGTACGAGTTTTCAGGAGAGCCAAGGGAAGTCTGCACATTACATATAAAAGTGGCATCTTTTCTAAATCATTGCAGTTTGTCAAAGTATTGCATATCCAAATATAGATTTTTAAGGAAAATCCACTTACACGGTACTGGAATACATGAATTGTGGTTTGAAAACGTACACATTTATCCACTCTTTGTAAAAGGCAATGCAATTATTAGACATAAATTACTCGTAGTTATCATACATTATAAGAGTTAGTACTACAGTTGTATACGGCAAGAAGTAGTGTTCTGAATTTGGAAACTTAGTGCTATATATTTAAAGTTAAAATATATGCCTAAACGACTTACAGCCGTGGAGTAATCTGATAAAACGTGGAATTAATAAGTTGACATTTTAGTTTCTATACAGTCAGGTGGACGCTGACAACGACGCTAAATAAACCTTAAACAAAATAAAATCAGCTTTTGTGTAATGCATATACGTCCCTTGGCAACCTGTGTGATGTTTGTGAGCTTAGTTTCTAATATTCCATTTTAACTTGCAATCTTAACAGAGGTTGGATTTATTTTTGTAGGCAGTGATTGCGGTGTTGTGAACTTTGTTTGTGCCTCTTCTCAAGTGTACAGCATTACATTTGGGTGGAAGTGTTTCAAAAAAGTGTTGTGTGAGATGGCAGTGTCGTTCCGAACACCGTCGCCCCGTTCTTCGTATCACCATGCATACTATCAGACTTCACGACCAAGTTCCACAAAGTTGCAGTACAAACATTATGGAGACTGGGACACTTACTTCGGTAAGCAAAACGCAACGAGATAACCTTTCGTTCTTGTCTGTACGAACGAACTTCATGCCTGTACCGATTTGAAAATATTCTTCACGTTGTCCGCTTGGTTCTTATCTTAACACCGCGTCCTGCACATCGTTGTCATTTAAGTGTACATGATATTTCGATCGCTTTCTTCTTGCAGTGATCGCAGCTGTACGAGCATTAGTAAGCGTTATACCTGCTTTGTTTAGTGTTTATTGTTTTAACTAATAGTGTAGAATCATTTTTGCCACTTATATTTATCTTTCGTCTCTCTTTCATCCCCTAATCCATATATCAGTGCTGCACTTTACCACCGGAACGTGTTTGACGTAATGTTTCAAACTTTTGTTACTGTAAATGGCACTGGAACAGAGAACCGCGTTTAAAAATTGGATATGCTGCGCGCCGCTGACACCCGTTTAACCCTCCCGCAAACGTGTGTTACGTTGATTACTGCCAAAGTTAATCTTATCTTTGACAAACTCTTTATATTTCGTTTCCGTCTTACTTTAAACGCAAGGAAAATAACACCACACTACTGTGTTGGATTGAGTCTGTTTTAGATTTTAAAACTGGATAATAAAATAAATCAAACAAATGTCACAGATCGGGTATTTGCCATTAGAGAGCTACGTGGCACGAAGCGAGCTGGATAGTTTTAAAATTTTAATAAACTGAATTTGGCCTGGTAAGGTGTCATGTTCTGGGAAACGATAATCAGGGTTGGAAGCATGTTTAGACAACATCATAGCTCAGGCAGTTAGTCTTAGCTTCGCATCGCATGATCCGGGTTCAGTGCCAGAGTAGACTGGGATTTGTAGTGATCAGAGTTGCGCTGCGGCATGTTTATTACTCGTACAGCCTCTGTCACTGGTTCAAGTCCATACACTAATTCGATTCTTGTCAAGAACATCGATAGTTTCTTAGCCTCCACTTCCAGCCAGTCTCGCGTGCACCCACTTTCCCGTGCATTGGTATTGGATGTTGGGGGTAAAGCTGCAGAAGCGTGAAACTGACCATCTCTATCTGGTGCGTAGTTCTGAAAGGGAATGCGATTTACCTCCATGCCATCTGTACGCCTTCATGTTATGTTCAGGGACAGCTTTACCTTAAATAAAACAAAATTACAGGTTTTAGGAATCTGACGGTTAAGTTTAAATTTTTTTGTGGGTATTTAGTAGGTCCTGGATATAGTGTGTGTGTGTGTGTGTGTGTGTGTGTGTATACCCATATGTATGAACGAAAGCATACATGTTCATACGTATGCAATATTACAGACTGGACAGTTTGTATGATCCTTTGAATTATAACTTCACTGTTAATCACGTTTTGTTAGACCCATATATTCATCCTTGGGATTCATAATTTTGACTAAGAATTTGAGGAACAAAGATCAACAGTGACGGACACAGCAGACTCTCTTGTTACTCGTAGTTTGTTAGTGTGCAGGCATTTGGGCTTCTGTCCAACACTGTCACCCGTAAACAGTGGACGGTACTGTTTGTAGTCTGAAATTGTGTTTACGCCAAGGGACACAGTGGTAATTGCTATAGGTGTTTGGAAGATTTATCTGCTTAAGAAGAAGAATGGACACATACATACTCGAGTTTGAAATACCCATTTCCTAAACGTTTTCATGACCTTTTTCCATACCTCATTGGCGTTGATGTTAATTTACCCCACGTACAAATTTTCTTCCGGCAAATGATCGGCCCTAGACATGTGGCATTGCATATGCTCGTATTTTCATCAGGTTCGCTGTGAGAACCTCAGACCTTGCTCCTTCCATGACTATTTAAAATGCAGTTTTATCAAAATCCGTTAAATAGAGGAATGTGAGGACGGACTGACGAAATGCGACAGTGCCTTTATTCTATGCTGTTCATGTGTACAAACCCAGCAAGTCAATGTCTTCCGGCGATTTTTATTTCTTTTTGTGTAGACTCACATTGCGGAATATCAGGGAGTAATTTTGGACATAGGACATGAAAACAAACACAGATGGACTTCACCCCTCCATTATGCGTTTAAAAACGCATGACAGTTGTTATATACAGTATTCATAGTTACGACGATTCCGTCAGTGTCAGCCTCGAAATGGTGACTGTGGGTTCAGAATGTTTAAAACAGGGATCAATTCTATGATCGAGTCGTCGGCAGCACGTGATGGGGAGGCCATGTCTGGCGCTGTATTGTCTGAGTTGTCGTAGCTTGGCGATGAATAATATTGGTAAAGGTCGAGGCTACAGTACCGACCGAAGCGTAGCGACATCTTGACGGTTTCACGAAAACAGATGGTGCTCTGCAATCACTGTCGCCGTTTCCTGAACGGAGGATGTTACCAAAGGGGGACAAAATAACGATTTTCAAATGTAAGTTTGTGTGTGTGTGTTATTTAATGTAGCTCGGCTGCGGGCTGAAACAGCGCGACACGTTTCCCAGATGGGGTGGGAAATAGTTCACCATTTCGCGAAGTCCCTTCCGGGTCGACTCAGGACCCAACCCAGCCCGCTATAATCTGCTCATTGGACCTCTTCCTACACCAATAAAGCGGCCGCAACATGAAGTTGACCACTTGGCTCTGTGTACGAGTATTGAGGTAGAAATATAGAGGTCGGTAATGTGTTGAGCTTCATAAATAGTGTCTTTGGTCTCCGGTTTGAGCATATGGAAATCCGAGCTTGGTAACGCATCTTCTGTCGGCGGAGTGTTTTCTTAATCCTTCTTATTACTTAACACAGAAACGCGCGTTTAGTGTAGTTGGGTTTTGTGTGATTGGTGTGATAAAAGTATTCTGTTGAGCGAGGTGGGCGCCATGAAAGAAATGTTGGCAAACTTTTTTTTTTTTTAAGTATTCCGCATAGTATTGTGGTGTATAACCAGAGTAAACGTCAACAGTGGAAAAAATTTCAAATGACACGTGCATTGCTGAGGGAAAAGAAAATAAGAAAGGTATTAACGGAAGAGAAATTGGATGATTTTGGCACTTGAATGGAAACATACCCGCGGAATTACGTCGTCCCAGTTGGCCATTCAGTACTGGTTGTCAAAATCCTCAGCTCGTATGGCAACAGACGTTCTAAAACCACGCCTGTATAAACTTAGAGCCACAACATCACTCATCTAGACTGCAAATCAAGAAGTCTATTATAGGCGGTTTCAGGAATCTGTAGCCAACGGATTTCTGAATACGGAAATGTTTTTCTCGGATGAAGCAAGTTTACATTAAATGTAGACAGCCAGAGTAACAGAACGGTGTTCCGAAATCCCCCTGTGGTTCATCAGGTATCTTTGCGTGACGCTATGTCGGAATGTTGGGTGCTAGGATTGCGCGCAGAATCATAGGGCCCTGTTTTTTCCCAAGAAACATTAAATTCCTACCTCTACGTTCGGCCGATTTGTGGCACAATTCTTCAACGCGTTGAGAGAAAAAAAAAGAAGAAGAAGAAGAAAGGCTACTTCATGTTGATTAGTGCCACGGCACACAGTCAGATTCTCTGTTGCCGTAGATGTATGTGGCGAATGGCTGATGTACCCGCCGACTGTGGCCTCTTGTTTTCCATATTATTTGCAAGAAATGACGCAATAGTCGAGAAAATTTGGCAGTATTTCAAGACGAGCTTCGTCATGTCGTGAGTCAAGAAATATTTTTAGTAGATGCGAAGCTTTATTAGAAGCTGGAGGTCACCACTTTGATGCCTTCCTATGAAATAAGGTAAGTTCACCGGCAGGGGACATACTGACTGTGAACTCCCGGTGGAGACACGCTTGGTATGTTGTAAAGCCTCAGCAACATTTGCCGTGCCGAGACCGGAGGTGAAAGACACGCTCTGTATACCTCCATTGCATGGTTCGTAGGCACAGGGGCAGCTTAGTCTCTTATTGGACTGACAGCTGGTCCAGTGCAGAGATTGTTCTGTTTGCCATCACATCCAGTCCTCACCCCGTCTCCTACCCGAAGGATAAAAGGGCTTTTTCTGCGTCAATAAAGCCCGGAACGTGAAGCCGATCCCTCATTTTCATCTAATACTCCAGAGATGTAGAGTGCCTTCTGTGCATGTTCGTGAGCCGTACCTGAAGTTGAACATTTTTAGATACACCGTTTGAGCGATGTATACGTTATGTGAGGCTGACTGTAAATGATAAATAGCGAGTGATGTGGATGAAAGATCTCGTGATCTAGTGTCAGGAATACCAGGTTATGTCGGGGGGCGGGGGGCTGCAGAAAAGCACTTAATTGCTGGCCTCCAAGCAGAGAATCGAACCGGAGCGCACAGTACTCAGCTGCAACTTTCGGTACCGTACTGTACCTTTTACCATTATCTTTGACATTTTCACAGTGAACAGTGGCTATTTAATTTGCCGGCGTATGTCTTGTGGTACGGACGTTATCCTACCTTGGTTGGAATTCGGTCAACACTTTTTCTGAAAATGTAAATATATCTCGTCTTCCGTCCACTTGGTTTCATTCCAAGTAGCGCATCTAGCGTCAGTCCGCACATTGAAAACTACTCACTCCGGGTCTTATTCATATATCTTTGGCAAACATGCAGACTGTGGGCTGTTTTATTGTGTTGTATCCTCTCGTTTTGAAGCATTTGTAATTAAGTTGGTGATAAGCTAGTTTTCTTTGAACACTCTATATTTTATCAAGCTCTTAAGGGTTCAGACGTATGCTTCGATGTGCAAAAACAGTACCGAGAATTTACTTGGCTAAAAACTTAAAGATTGACTGTGGGTTATATCCCAGTTTAAAGCTTTTATTAATAGGACGATGGCTTGATTACTTTGAAATGATTAAATAAGTCGAGCCACTTTCTGTCTGCCGATTCAATTAGTCGTGCAGGGTCACAGGTCCCGTCTACTGTCATGGCCAGGTTTTGTTCCAGTTGCCGCGATAAAACGAAAGCCGAATCTACTGTGTATGCCGCGAGCCACGTACGTTGTTCAAATACTACAAAAGTTGCCTCTAACAAGAAGGTTTCGTATTGTAAGGTTTTTAACCACACAGGTTTCTTGATACTACATTTAAGTGAAGTTAGTGCCGCTCCCAATTCGCGGTTTGTAGGCCATTATGTTGCTGTTCTGCTCTGAGGTTTGAAGCCGGAACCGAATTTGCTCAGGTGTAAGGCTAAACTGAATGGTTGACCTGATACTGATTCGTATTCAAATTGAATTAACTTTTGACCGATTAGAAATTATAATGCGCCAATCGATTTATGCATCTGGTTGGGAGACGAGAGCTAGCTTGAATGCATATTCAACCCGACAACTTGGCGCCTTCGTCTCTTGTACGCATCGAGCTTAAATAAGGCGGGGGGATAAAGAGAGAAAACGATCTTTTGCGGATGTCAAAGTTACGTGGAAGAAATAGAGAGCTGTTTGACTCTTCATCCTGCGAAATTCACGCCAGTCCACGACTTTCATGTCACCTAGACTGTTTGTAAATGCAGCCATTGCAGTCACTTTGTGTAGATTCAAAACGGACCTAGCTTGGCAAGGCAGTTTTAATTTGGGTGTTTAGAGCGCATCAGGACATTTTATTGTAGGAAACTATATTTATTTACACGGATCTTATTATTGCTCTATTCCAGTGCTTCTGCAAGTGAACGATTTTTCTGCCTTTCTAATTCAGTACAAGATTCGCACTTACAGTCGGAAGTCCATTTAGTTACTTACGGTGATGGAGAGTCTATTGCGTCTGTGATATGCTAGACTTCTAATCCATCGGTGTTAAGTATGTGTATGAAAATAGGTATCGCACTTCTGTTCACATAAACTGAACACAGCACATTTATCTACGTGTAAACTATCGACGACTAACGCATCTGAAATATTTAGCGTGTAGTGCATTTTTTCACGTCAAGGCCGCTGTGGGACCGACCTCACCGTCCGGATTGCCTGTAACGCGTAATATTCCCCGAGATACATGAATCAAGCCTGTTTGAGCCAACTGACATCCCGAATGCTTCCATTCGTCCTAATCGAACGTTCGCTAAGCAGGTGTAAAATGTAACAGTTGGGACGTAAGATCGTTGGGAGCAGCGTCGGTAGTGCTGTCAACAGATCGTATAATACCAAAATGTCGACAGAAAGTAAATACAGAAATAAAACAGCCGGTAGAATGGATCGACGGCCAAGAATAGCAAAGGTTGAAACTCATATGACTAAAAATATGAAGAGCAGAATATAGGGTGGAGATTAACTGAAAGGGCGAAATTAGACTTTGTAAATGGGGTATGTAATATGAAACCCACTCCTTTTATGAATAAACTGCACATTATTACTTACTTACTCCATGGTGCAGAGTCCTTCTTGAGAAGCTAACTGGTTTGCAGCTAGTCAAGAAATTCCCCGCATTTCACGGAACCCGAAGGTTCATTACCGCACTCACAAGCGTCC
>Ga0136643_10010965_pt1 | contig 13417 bp, 7 predicted proteins | sample TergutLab28metaG_FD_96883 | JGI IMG/M metagenome (GOLD analysis project Ga0136643, IMG submission 96883) | Labiotermes labralis P1 segment gut microbial communities from Petit-Saut dam, French Guiana - Lab288 P1 (version 3) (version 3) | ecosystem: Host-associated > Arthropoda: Insects >...
CCCAACTGTGGGTAGAGTCCTGGATGTGTTGTGTGTGTGTGTTTGTATGTGTTTATGTGTATGTATGTGTGTGGACGTGTGTGTGTGTATGTATATGTATATATATATATATGTGTGTGTGTGCGTGCGCGCGCGTTTGTATGTGTTTATGTGTGTTTGTGTGTATGTATGTATGTGTGTTTGCATGTGTGTGGACGTGTGTGTGTGTGTGTTTATGTGTGTGTGTATGCTTGTGTATGTGTTTGCATGTGTGTGGACGGACGTGTGTATGTATGTATGTGTGTGTGTACGCTGTATTGAGTAGCTTAATACGACGAGATTTTGTGCATCTGTTGTGTTTATATAATGAGGAGCTTAATGAAAAGGATAGCTCTTCAGGAAGTGGGGTTCGGGACTGGATCGACCTAGTTCAGGATAGGGACAAGTGGCGGGATCTTGTGAACCCGATAAAGAACCTTTGGGTTCCATAAAATGCGTGGAATTTCATGATTAGCTGATGAAATATAAGCTTATCAAGAAGGACTTTGCTCCACGTAGTTAGTTCGTAGAAGTACACCGTGAAACAAAACACTGGCGTCTCACGTTCAACACTGTAGCCCGTTCCTGCACCCAGCAGGCGGCAGGCACGAGACCTTCACTCAGTTCGTATACTTTCAGCCTATAAGTTACAGCGTCCCTGGAGAGAAACATGTTCTTACTGCAGCATTGACTGTTGCAGTGGCGTACCGAGGGGGGGGGGGTGCCAAACCCCCTCTCCACCCCCCCACCCCCCGAAATTCCGAAGGCCCTCCAAAATCGTGCCAAACTCAACCAGATTGTGAAAACTGTTAAAAATGGTTGAATTTAGGAAGCCAACACCCCAAGATGTTCGGAAAAAAGGGGAAAATTAGCAAGGTTGCATTCGCGTATGTGACAAGTTGCTGTGGGAATGAACACGATTCAGCTGGTTCAGGACGGAGGCCAACGGCGGGCTTTCGTTCATACGTTGATAAACTTCAAGATTGCAAGAAATTTCTAAAACCAGACCAGCAATAGCTGTGCGTTGACGTGGTTTACGCGTGTTTCACTCCTTTCCTCAATTACGTGTTATCATAACTGTCACCTTCAACACCACACCTAACAGAACACTGTGCTGCCAGTGTTCAGTAACAAGAGTTGTCAGGAATATCTGCTTAGTTTTCTGTTGCCAGTATGCGGCTTCATATTCCAATAAGGTCAGTTCGCAGACAGACCGACGGACGGAAGAGTAATCGTGACCTCCCCACAATGCACTGTCACTATTTGCTTTGTTTTTCTGTACGAGAATATATAATGTACTTTAACTTTGTTCTTTTATACTGACATAGAATTAGCAGGGAATAACTCAATATACAACAGCAATACTGAGCTACGCGCTACATGAGTGTAGTAGTGAACAGGCGTAATGAAAGATTTGTTGTTTTTTAATGTTAATAAAAATCCAACCAGATGCAACAGTATGCAGATATTTATTTACTGCAATGTAACTCTACATGTTCCGGGTGTCACAGCACCCATCATTAGGAGTACTAAAAACTGTAACCGCAGCCTCCGGTACAGGTCATAATACTGGTACAGCTACTTCCCTCCAACGTGGCCTGATCGGGAAGGAAGTAGCTGTACCAGTATTATGACCTGTACCGGAGGTTGCGGTTACAGTTTTTAGTACTCCTTATGATGCGGTGCTGTGACACCCGAAACACGTGACTTTGCAGTAAATAAATACCTGCAATCTGTTGCACCTGGTTGGATTTTTATTAACATTGAATTACGATGCACGGAACCATGAGCTTAAAATTTGTTGTTTTTCCTCTACTTAATTCGACACAAATACCTTTGAATAAAATACTTTTACTGTATCTTTCATAGGAAATATTAAAATACGAAACGCCAGACCGTCAGGACATAAACGGATCTGGAGAGTGAGTAACCAAGTTGCTAATAATCTATACTGTGGCGTAACAAGGATTAGAGAACAAATCCGTCAGTAGTCAGGGTTACAAAGCGAACAGTGTTAGTCAGGGTACACTAACTCTTCACAGAACAGACGTACCGCCGGGTTTCACATTCAAAAACCATACATTCTGCCAACAGATTGTACATATATGCTTCGTATGATGACCATACACAGTCAGCCGATTGTTCTGCACATGATTTAATGACTATGTTGTTAATTGGTATTGTAAAAGGCACAGCAATAGAGGTGACCTCTGGTGGTCGGCATTGTGTAATGGAATCACACCACAAGAAGTCATTCCTTTCCTCATTCACTTGAAGTCTAGTGCGCATGGCCTCTGGCAAACAGCAACTGACGATTGCACCGGCCCATTTACCTGGTTTCCTAACATCACGATTTAAGAGAAATATTCATGTCCGGCCGCACGTTTGTCCATGTTTTGTGGCAGTTAATTGTTACGACGTGAACCGCTCACTTCCGGACAAACAGGAAGTTCATCAATTTTCATGATTAATTACAATTTTCCTAACAAATGAACAGGAACAGTTCATTTCATTGGACTCTGTTCTGAACAACCTATCAACCTTATTTAAAGTGCTGAATTCATAAATCCGTCCTTTGGAAACCGAAGTAGATTCACGAGTAGCAGTAGGATGTACCGGACTCATTACAGAAGAAATTAAGGAAATTTACAAGAAAAATTAAACGATTCATAAAATTACTGCATTAGTAATGGCGTTGTTGGAAACACGTACAGACATGTATGTATGAGTGTATGTATGAATGGCAAACAGCAGCTAAAAATATCAGATTGCAAAACACAAGCCTGCGGATAGGAGATCACTGAAAAATGGACATGACGGCATGAAACCGTAACAACGAATGGCTTTAATACCTTTCAGAATAATGTTCGTGAAGATGATGCTCACGACCGTGAATGGTCTACTGTTGCAGAAGCTAGTAACATTACGGAGAGAGACCATACTGCAAAGAAACTAAAATGATCAGCCACATATTGCGGTAATTGCCCGCCAGGACACTAGCCTTTCAAATAAACGTTTTGATCATAATTAACCACTTAAAGACGAAGCGCAGATTGCTTTATTTAAAGACCCAGCTCGTACCGCACAGTAAACACTTTTCATCTCGGATATAAAAATCAATTACTCACGTTGTATGGGGCAGAAGTCACTGTTTGTTCTGAGATAAATAAAAAAAAAACACATACATACAGTGTGGTCAGAAAGTACCATTATGGAATATTAAACCTGTTGGTGCATCACGTAACCAGTAGGCTTTTAGAAGGTTAAATCTACATTTTGTGTTACTGCGATACGAAATATTTGTAAGATATGCATTTTTTGGAAAATTATTACAGTTTGATTTGCGCTTTCTGCGACAAACCTACGAATCTTGGCATATAGACCTACACAAAACCAAATTTCATCGTAGAGTGTTCACAGGAACAGAAACACGGACACACCGACGGGTAACAACGGCTTATTCATTATGCGTACGTTTTGTACACTCTGCTCCAGCAACAAATAATAATCCTGTTGTGAAAGTGTAAGGAGCATTCACTCTGCAGTTGTGCAACTGATTGTAAACAAATAAGGAAGCTCAAGGCTGTGTTGATTAAAAAATCATTACTTCCGTCCGAACGATCTGCTATTGCTTGTTGCATAACCACAGCTATTCGTCGACGATGATTAGGGCGGATGTCAGTTCATGTTTGCGGTTTATTACACAAGTTTCCATGACCTTTGTCTGTTGAGCAGAAACCACATACAAGTGACTGCTGCGGTTGCCTACAGTTCAGGATCTTTCCATTGGAGGGCTTTGATGTTAACCATGTCGATAGAACCTTAGATTTAAATAACACTGAATTCTTATTAATTCAACTTACTTTGTTCACGTTTGGATAATTTTCCACATAAAAGCTGTACGATGTGTTTATTTCAGTATCACTGATCCCATTTTGACGGTCTACTCCCTGGATCCATGACTGAATAAGCATGTCATACATTCCTTCAACAGAATTAATGCTACGCATACTTCAGAGAGTAACAGAGTAATCGGTTTACTATTTACGTGGATGTTGCTAATCGGACTGCAATTAGTAATTGTCATACGAATGAGGTCCTAGTAAGTAAACACATCAGCTACACGTAACCTAAATGTCTGCGTGTCAGTACAGGTCATTCACTATAGAAGATCTTATGGATGGGGAAATCTGGTTCAAGTGCCAATAATGTAGTCAAGTCTATCATTGTTACCAAGTCAAATCTGGCTTTGGAACCTACCAGGTATACTGTATGACGAGTGATGGAGCTCTTTTCACGGGTACAAGGGCCGTAGCATGATGCTAACGACTCCAACTCCGTACAATTATCATGTCCGAGTAACAAAATAGTTTATTAGTGAAACAATTCAACATTTAGTACATCTTCACCCGAAAGAACACATATTCAGGATTTAAAATTACCAGATTTCCACACTTCGTTCATGATCTCGAATTCAGGAAAGTAAATGATAGAAACCATAGAAAAAGTCTATAAAACCCTTCAGAATTGACAGATTGAGGGCGTCTTGATAAAAGGGTGCTGAGGAGAACGTCTGAAACTAAAGGAATGGAAGTAACTGTAGGCTATAGAACACTATGCAATAAGGAACGTCACAGTTTATAATTTCCAAGAAGTATTGTTAGGACACAGTGGACGAAACTTACATTTATTAAACATGTGAGAAAGGCATAAAAGATTTTAGTCAGAAATCGTGAATGGAAGAGATAATTAGAGAGACTTACAGACAATATAGAGGGATAATACTACAACATATATTGAAGAGACAATGTGAAGACGTGACTTGGATGTACCTGCCTTAGGAAAGAGTAAACGGGGGCCTCCTGTGAATATGGTAATGAACTTTCTGGTTATTAACTGAGCACCTACTGTCTTCTGAAGAAGGGTTAAATCCCACGGATTTCCAGTTCTACCGATCTCAACTGTCACGGTGGCCTTTGTTTTACCTTCAGCGTTCAGCAGCTATCAAGTGGCCTTCAACGAAACAAACAAGTTTTATAGGCAAAGCAAAGCTTAGTTACTGAAGTGAGTTATGCAAACGAGGAATTTATTTAAGAAGCTAATCGAAACGATTAGAGCAATCCTTTGTCCGTCGGGAGGGATTAGAGACAGCAATTAGTGTCGCCGATCCCGGTGGCAGTGCGGCATAGCGCGTTGGTCTGCGGTAGCTCGCTTGTTGCGAATCCAGGTTCGAATCCCGCCGGGAGCATGCATGTCTTTCTCTTGCGAGTGTTGTCTGTTGTCAGGTAGAGGTCTCTGCGACGGACCGATCCCTCGTCTAGAGGATCCCTACCGAGTTTGTGTGACCGTGAACGTTCATTAAAGTTTTCACAACGACGCGCCACTCTAAAATATGCAGAGCCTCATTTCAAGACTAAAATTTTGTATACATTTCTCATTTCTCCCATGCATGCTGCATGCCTACGCCCTTTCAGTTCCCTATAGTTTATTACCTTACTAATACCGGAAGAAGGCTACAATGCATAAAGCCCTTCACTGCGTATTCATAATTCTCTTTGCCCTCATGCTGTTCTCTTTCTATTTGGTCCAGACATTTTCAACACCCTGTCATCAGATACTTTCTAATCACGTCATTTTTCAGGGCGACAGCCTATTTTACAGCCATACAAAACATCCAATACGATTATAAGCTTGCCAAGTTTATTCTTTAGTTTATCCAGACAGGAGATATGAAGAAAATAGACTCGAAATGAGAGTTACCAAGATATCTCCAAGTTTTATTTCATCTTCGCGTCTTCACAAATGTAATTCTTTGTGTTACTCTTAGTAATTAGCCAACTAAATGCACAAATTATTGTTTTATAATAAACTTATTATAAAAAAAGAATTTTCGCATTATGTTGGTTAATTACTAAGATTATATTGAGATGCACGGTCAGCAAAACATCAAATTCTTTGTGTTACTGTCGTTTCCTAGTAACTTATTCGAAACCTGCCATGATTCTTGTTTAATAAGTTCAACGATTTCGCCGGTGTGAGGGACTGAACATACGATACTGTCTCACCGAGCGTCGTTAGGCCTCCAGCTTCGTATTCAGCAGGGCCAAGATTCAACGCCCAGAGGCCGGTTAACCTGAGTCTGTTCCGTGGTTGTCGTCAATTCTTCCATGAAAATTCCGGGATATTCCCTCAAAATGGACCATACCTGCTTCCTCTCATATTCTTTCCACCACATTACGTACTAATCAAGCTATCATTCGACGCTATACATTCACAGCTACTGACACGGACGATAAATGAAGTTAATGAAGCCAGTAATGTCGTAAATAAAGTCTCATAATCACTACTTAGATGGCGACGTTATGTGATATTGGAAGCCCGCAGCGTCGTCAAATGCCACACCTATTAACAATACTGGAAAATATGTATAAATTAATACTGTGGTGCGTTCGCGCGATGTTTCTACTTCCTTGGGTATCCTAACAGTCTGATACCACTTCACTCGAAGACAGCGCTTTATGGTCACTTATGTCGCCTGTAACAGTAAACCATATTTAGGCCCTCGTGTAAAGTTACCGATATTTTTTGTCAGATCGTAACCGATTTTCGAATGTCGCGACCGATTTTCAAGAAAGTCTCACAATACCAAATTTCACGAAAAAGCGTCGCGTGGGAGCCGAGCTGACACACTCGAACGGACAGACGAATATGACGAAGGTAACAGGCGCTTTCCTCGAGTATACGGACGCGCCTAGAAGTCACTGTCGATTTCAAATATGTCGGGTGTTTTATATGAATTTTTGTCGGAACTATCGTCAGCTGCTCTCCGAGAAATGCCACTCAAATGTGTACCCGGGCCCAAGGAAAGGAAGACTATTAGTGCTGTGCAGATATTGAATATGCGTCTCATTGAACACCGAAGGCCACTGCCAGTATGTTTATGGCATGTCGAAAGTCACTCCCATATAGAGCAAACGTTACGGGTGGAAATGTGTGTGCGAGTGTGCGTGTGTGTAAGTAAGTATGTATGTATGTACGTAAGTATGTATGTATGTGTGTAAGAATGTATGTATCTCCCCACCTCCACAAACATGCTCGCGGAACTGTGCTTAATTAACCTCACGGAAAACATCGCTTCACTTGCTAAAAACAAATAATATTTTCGCACCTTTCGAATGTCAACAGCTGCACTGGTATATTTTATTTTTTGGCGGACGATGACAATAAAATATTACAATTATGTGCTTCTTTAAAAATAATAGAAACTTTTTTTTGCACTTTTAGTATCATTAAGGTTCGCAAAAGCTTTAAAAGCCAACAAATAGCAAAAAAGACCCGGATAGTTCTACAAATTTATAAAAACCTGCTCGGAGAGAATTTATTGAGTCGGAAAAAAAAAAAAAGGATATCAGCTGGAAAAACGGGACGTATCGTAGCCCTGTTATGAACGAGGTACGCTGGTTTGTACCACTAAAAGCAGACGCCAGTACTGTATACGTTATCACCTCAGCTGAACAAATCGTGCGTCTCCTGCAGTTCTTGGAAATTTATTCCGGCATACATCATGGCCCATACCTGAAACATTTCATCACAATACGGACTCACTTCCTCACTCCTGCTGCATTTCCCAGGATCTTTGGTTTTATTTGTGTCTGCCGCAGTCTTCATTCTCACTTCTCTCAGACCAAGATAAAAGTTTAACCACTCGCCAAAACAGGACACCCAGTAGCAGCAAAAGGACAATACTGAAGTTATTTAGTTACTTGTATTTGGCTTATTTAATGACACAACTGTTCAGACTATTTTTGGAGTCGAATGACGTGACAGATTGGTGAATCACGAATTTGGAAGGTGGGGAAAAAAAAAGACTATGGATACATCTGAGACAAAACTGCGACACTTGCCTGGAAAGAATTAGGGGAATCACAAAATGTCACAATCAGGGTAGCCGATCCCGGGTCGAGATATGAACTCAGTACATGCTAAATACGAAGCAGAACTGATCGGTATTGATCAGATGTTAATAGGATTGTATGCTGGCACCACTCTTGGGAGGAACGTGCTTCTGCCATCTTCAGGAACATTATTTCGTAATTTTTAACCACCAAAGTACGCACACAATACGCAGTGCTGGTAATGTATTATTCTAGTTATTTAGTATTTAATTACAAGCGGAATATCAAAACGGGTTTCAAAGTCCAGTTCCACAATATGATCTACGCACCCCATGAATAATCATACTTCAACAAAAGCACTAATTTATTATATCAGATACTTGGAACTCGTGTGACAGGATTCATGCCTGCGTGTTTGTATCAACAAAGCTGTTGCTCCACCCTTCTCACAAAACACACTCCATCGAACAGCATTAATGCTGAGAAGCCTACATTAGTGGAATGATAAGCCAACTCTAACCTTAAAACGCGCGTGTTAACTACCTGTACGTATGTTAATAAAAATCCAACCAGATGCAACAGTATGCAGATATTTATTTACTGCAAAGTTACTCCACATGTTTCGGGTGTCACAGCACCCATCATAAGCAGTACTAAAAACTGTAACCGCAGCTTCCGGTACAGGTCATAATACTGTTACAGCTACTTCCGTCCAACGTGGCCTTATCGGGGATAAGGCCCCGATAAGGCCACGTTGGACGGAAGTAGCTGTACCAGTATTATGACCTGTACCGGAGGCTGCGGTTACAGTTTTTAGTACTGCTTATGATGGGTGCTGTGACACCCGAAACATGTGGAGTAACTTTGCAGTAAATAAATATCTGCATACTGTTGCATCTGGTTGGATTTTTATTAACATTGAATTACGATGCACGGAACCATGAGCTTAAAATTTACCTGTATGTACTCGCGTTAAGGATAGCCACTCCATTATCCGCACTAAAAACATGAGGTATTTGTACTAACGCCCTTGAAAATTTGAATCCACGTGACGGACTTTAATTTGGTGGCGATTATACATACAATGCCTCCATCCTTCACCGAAATAACACCGTGACAGCAAGATAAACACATTTTGTCGTCAGATCCGTGTTGCACAGCTGTAAAATGAAAGGATGAGCCAGCAAAGCACTGCCTGACGCAACACGACACATTCTGACGCAACCAGATACAGGCTTACATGGAAAATTACCAAATAGCACGTGCCACAGTAACGTAAGCTAATGGAGGTCGCACGCCTGTACTTACTTCGTCTCGAAAATCCGTCGTATGCCTCATGGCGCCACTCACTCCACGCTACACCTGTATAAAGCGAATATACTGTCACAAGGTTTCTATCCGGGGTCACCTTGCTGCTTCGCCAAGTATGCATAGCGCATGTGTGAGCCACGCCTCCAGTCATATGTGACGTCATAGCCCTACGTAGAATTACACTTGGCGCTTATCGATGGTGTGCATTACTTTCTATACAAAACAACTGTTGGGGCCTAATGAAGTATGCGATCGAAATATCTAGGGCCGGTATATATATATAATGCCTGTGACAATAACAAATAGAATTTATGCCCAGAATTATCTCAGTCAGGCCCAGGTACTACATTCCCTGAACTGAAATTTGAAATGTGTACTAATTTATATACTGGGGTTTGTAAAATATTTATATGATTTAATGGGGCATTAGCTTCAGACGTGTGCTTATTTTACTGTACCGGACACACAACGAATGTGAAGTGAAACGGAGGAAATACATTTCAGACACTAGTAAGGTTGGCGTACGCAAATTAAACTAGGTGACCTTTAAGTTCCTAATCTCTTCTCCATAAGGCAGAACAAAGCATAACGTAATATATATGAAGGACAGTAGAAAGGTAAAACTGTCCCATTACATGCCAAGCAGGCACAGAGGGGAGATAAAGTATAGCCCTGCCCATACTCGACCTCGGCGCTAGAAGGGGGTGGGATATCAGCGCCACGCTCTGGCCGCTTCAACCCCGGGAAGGAGAGCTAGTTCCCATTGTACAGAAGGCTGGGTGGTCCTCGGAGCCGGTCTGGACGTATCCAGAAATTCTCGACCACCCACCGGGCTTCGAACCCGGGACAGTCGAGCCCGTAGAAAGTCGCTATACCGACTACTCTATCCCGGCCGCGTATGAAACGCCATAACAAATCAAAATTTCATTCACGGATAAATTAAAAGCAGATTAAATTCCGGCTCTTCTAGTTAGTTTCCCTGAACTGAAATTAGGCGTACATGAAATCACGTTATTAGGGATCTTAGAGAGGCGGGGTATGTGTACGTGAACTGGATTGAGCTGGCAACTGAAAGTTGACTAGAGACGTACGGTAATGAACCTGTGCGTTCAAAAGAATCCTGACTGGCTAAGCAAATGAGGAACCCTTTTCTGCGGAACTGATAATTTAAACAAAAATTTCCCCTTATAGTAAATACTGGCACAATGTTAAAAACATGACAGTGTAAACAACTGTCTTAGGTCTGTCCTGCACTATCAAATACTGATAGAATGGAAATCATCGGCTGATCGGCCTCTAATATTTTCATTATAATCTCCATTAACATTTTCTGTGCTACAGTTTAGAGCCATCGTTTACACAAGTGTTTGCAGTAAGCACACCTGTAGTTGTTCTTAATTGCGTCAAATCGAAGGGTATTACTAATCAACTGTATTAATAATAACCTCAGTTATTACACAGCTATTGACTCAGCCACCATTTCCAGCACGTCTTAACTCTTGACAATTCATTCTTCTGAACTTCATTTGAATATTATCTCCACCTCTTTCACAGGACCAATCGGATTTATGTAGTATTGGCTAGCGTATTTTTATTTAGAAGGTACCTGTTTCGACTTCTGTCCGCAATACCGACTGTCTGAGGTTCTTAGTTTTTTCGCCGTCTCTTTAGGCGTATGCTAGAATAGTTCGTAACCAGAGGACAAATCTTTAATCTTTTTGCGGAATTCATCCATTTGTGGCATAACATCAATATTGACAAACGTATTACCGTCATGCACAACAAATGTTATTACTTTCGTCCATGAATGCTGCATGTTTAGGCCGTGTGGACCATCCTGAGGAAATAAAATACATGACTATGAAAACACGAGTAAAAAAATGCTTGGGAGATATTTTAAAATTCGCGAGATCTCACAAACACTTGCCAAATGGCCTTTCACGAATATCTTCGTGTACGTACCGTTTCGTACTGGGAGAGATATTTTCAGGTCAATCTGTTGCTAATTAACGGAACTAGTTTCTTTGTGTTCTTATGTAAAAGAAAGCTTCATACTGGCGAATATTCTGTCCGGTCATTGTCGGAAGAGACGTCAGAGCTTGAATTTAGGTGTCTGAATTACTCATTATACAAATAATACATAGCAATTAATTAAATTAATGAGCTATATTAATTACAAACACATCTGAAATCTGCAGTTAAAATGTATAACAACTCACAAATTATAACTGATTAGCTAACGGTAGTAATGACGGCGATCAAATCAAAGAGGATGAGATGAGTAAGAGAACTGACAAATGCGTACGGATTTCCAGTCGGAGCCTGAACGGACGATACCCCTGAAGAGTTTGTGGCATGAATGAGAGATTAATGACACGTTGGTTTCCATAAAAGGAGGGTGGATTCTCGGCCAGCTAAGCGATTTTTGGATTCTCAAGAAGGACCCAGCTCCATTTACTTTGTAAGCTTTTTGGTACTAGAAGCTGAAGTGTTGTACTGGTTATCCGAGATTATCAACACGTGAAACAAATCAGGTCTAACAACAACCACCACCACAAGGTGTGTTCCAAGGAAGTGTATGTGTGTACAGTTGGTGTTCATTTGTAGCAGATGCAAAGCAATTTGTATTGGTGTTCATTATGGCAGATACAAAGCAATTTCTTCGTTTCTTCGTCTTATCCAACTTACCTTAACGTTTTGTGGCAAACGCTGGAGTTCAAAGTGTAACGTACAAGAAATTGCAGGCATGCTACACCTGTTCATAAAATCAATGAAGAATAGATAGTTCACGTTATCTTTCATTACATACTTCAGATATTTCGCTTGAGATTTTTTTACGCGTAGCACATTTATTCGCTGCATTTATTAAGAACTGGAACGATAATTTCGTGTGATCATTCACTTTTCTTTCATTAAATGCTTCAGATATTTCGCTTGAGATTTTTTTACGCGTGACACATGTATGCGCTGCATTTATTAAGAACTGGAGCGATAGTTTCATATAGGAGCCGTGCGGATCGACAGACACGCCACCACGATGACGTATTCTCCCTAGTTCGTATTCAGAGGGTGACCTCGTAGTCTAGTAGCGAGTCTGGCATTGATCGGGTCAGTGAGGCCGCACTGTCGGAACTCGCCTCTTAGCGCAGCCACAATTTGGAGAGAAAGAAAATTAAATTCTTGACCCGTTCAATAATATGCAACATTGTGACGTAGTTGTGACGTCATGAAAATCAATGGCATGGGAAGTGGTCATGCGCATGTCATCATGCCAGTTGCGCTCTGACCTCGTGCATGATGCAGGGACAGTTGTGACGTGTTGTGTCCAGGAGGCAAAACTACAAATCTCCGCTTGTTCTACATATATTTTCGTATGCGAATGGGAAATAAGGCACGGGTTGAAAAAAAAAATCTTTCGGAATATCTCATTAGAGAAACTTAGACATAGCTGGAAAAGTAATTTTAAACGGACTTTAGATGAACAGGAACTGGGATATTGTAGTCAGTACAGTGATTAGGAAACACGCTGGACGATCCAGGGTTCGATTTCCGGGAGGGGAAAGACATCGATCTCTTCTCTGAAAAGTCGAGACCGTCTCTGGAGCTCTCACAGCCTCATATTCACCCATTAGTTTTGTTGAGCTGTTACCACTTTCAGTGTCGCGGCAATTTACCGTTGTCTGTCGCCAAAGGCCATGCGATTTAAACCCTGCTATAATTTCTTCAGGACCAGTCATGCTGCAAGTTTCTATTGGCGCGACCCCCACGCTGATACGCAAATCATACATCATTACTGACAGGCATGTGTTCGAACTGGATATGGGCTAACGGACACTTGGCATTGTAATTCGGTTCTCAAGGTGAATATATACCTGTAACTTTTGGTGTAGCTTCTGTTGGGTGTGTCTGTTCGTATCCGAACAAAACAAGCAAACCGTGATTGCAAGTTTGAAACCAGACACGCAGTAAGCCGTAGCTTGTTTGTGACTAAGTTCGACTGCATGCTCCACAGCATCCTGGGGTCGCAGTGACCTAGGTTCTTTAACAACATTACGTCCACTGCAGCTGTTCTCTTAGAATTAGAGATAGCATGAGTATATATATATATATATATATATATATATATATATTAGGCATTGGAGGGGGGGGGGGAGATGTTCATGATAACATTCTAGGGACGGTACACTGGACGC
>Ga0136643_10010966_pt1 | contig 13417 bp, 10 predicted proteins | sample TergutLab28metaG_FD_96883 | JGI IMG/M metagenome (GOLD analysis project Ga0136643, IMG submission 96883) | Labiotermes labralis P1 segment gut microbial communities from Petit-Saut dam, French Guiana - Lab288 P1 (version 3) (version 3) | ecosystem: Host-associated > Arthropoda: Insects >...
AATCAAAATTCTATTGCGGAAGAAATTAAGAGCAGATTGAGGTCAGGAAATGCTTGCTATCATTCGGTGCAGAACCTTTTGTCTTCCAGGTTGCTATCCAAAAATTTAAAGATCAAGATATATCGAACTGTAATTTTGCCTGTTGTTTTGATTGGGTGTGAAGCTTGGTCACTGACATTGCGGGAGGAAAGGAAGCTGAGGTTGTTTGAGAACATGGTTTTGAGGAGAATATTTGGACCTAGGAGGGAAGAGTTAATGGGGGAATGGAGGAGATTGCATAACGAGAAGCTAAATGATTTGTATGTACTCCTCACCCAATATTGTGCGGGTGATAAAATCGAGAAGAATGAGATGGGCTGGGCATGTGGCGTGTATGGGTGAGGAGAGGGGGTTGTATAGGGTCTTGGTGGGGAAGCCGGAGGGAAAGAGACCGCTGGGGAGGCCTAGGCGTAGATGGGTGGATAATATTAGGATGGATCTCCAGGAGGTGGGATGTGGGTATATGGACTGGATTGGGCTGGCCCAGGATAGAGATAGTTGGTGGACGCTTGTAGGTGCAGTAATGAACCTTCGGGTTCCGTGAAATGTTGGTAATTTCTTGACTAGCTGCAAACCAGTTGGCTTCTCAAGAAGGACTCTGCACCATGAAGTAAGTAAGTAAGTAAGTAATGAGTCAATCTGATGCTTATAGGACTTCGTTTTCTTCACATGACCTGCAGAATATCCATCTCCAGTCTCTCATTTTATGGGACACACTCTGTATCTGAGCAGTAATGTTATTTCATATTACTATGCATGGTAATCAGCCAGTTTAATCTTAAAAAAGAAAGGTGTGAGTACATGAAATATACTTCTGTCAATAAAGTGAAATACTTTACCTGTTACCAATAATTCAGTTGGTTCCCCAGTAATAAACATGTGAGGTCTCTTGCCGGTAATGAAATGTACTGCCTTTCCATTACCCTGCAACTCTCTAGGCCTAATAGGGTTAAAGTTATGGTAATGTATAAATGGAGATAGATTGTAAGCTGTATTAATTTGGCATGGAATAACCCTAATAACAATGAGAAATTAATACACTTCAGTCCAAGACAGCTCTATTTATTCAAAATAATCATCCACATGTTTCGGCTTGTAACAAAGCCATCATCAGACTGCACATAAAAAAAAACAGATACATTTAACAACTAATATTTCAAGTAAAAATCCTAACTTGTTACATCAATTAAAAACTGTCCGATGTGAATATTGTTTCATTTGTGAAATGATGACTGATGTAGTTGTCTATAAGATGGTGTCATTAAGGTTTGTGGATGGGGATAATATAAACAAGCTTGGTTGCTTCAAGTCCAGATAAGTAACAACTGATTCAGCTGTGAATAATGCTGACCTTAGGATCATCTAAGCTCAGCAATGACACACAGATGCTGTGTTATGTGTAATGTGACTGAAGAGATATCTGAATACTGAAATGCTCATTACATTTTTGGAGGTGCCTACCATGTGGTGACAACTCTTCAAATTACACTGACCACGAATGTCTTAATAGAAGAATACTGGCCCTCCCCCATATTTACAAATACCCTTACATCACATGAACATGACTATGTCCACTGTCAATGAGATATTGGTTCAGGAAATTCTATTTGCTGAATGCAATACAGATATATTCCACTACGCAAGAGTACATTTATTTTTAACGTAGTTGATTATGTTTACACAAATTACATGAATATCGGTGATTTCCAGCTATGCAGAAGTTTATGTTGAGTCAAATAACTCAACAGACGGAAAGATTTCCCACATACATCACAAGAATATGGACGCTCTCCACTATGTATGCTTGCATGTGTCTTTAGACCACTCCGACGGCTAAAGGATTTATTACACACTTCACATGAATATGGGGTCTCTCCAGTATGGGTACGTTTATGTAGGTTCAGGGTACTCAGCTGACAGAATGATTTTTTACACAAATCACAGGGATATGGACGCTGTCTAGTGTGCAAAACTTTATGTTCTTTCAGGTTACTCAGATGTCGAAAGGACTTCTTACACACATCACAGACGTATGGCCTCTCCCCACTATGTATGCGCTGATGTGTAATCAGATTACACCTAACACTGAAAGATTTATTACACACAACACAAGAATAGGGGCGCTCACCACTATGTGCGCGCTGATGTATATTCAAATCACTCGGTGCGTGAAATGATTTATTACACACATCACAACACAAACACTCCCCTGGGTGCCTGCGTAGATGTTGGTTCAGTGAACTGAGTCTACAGAAAGATTTGTCACACACATCACACAGATATGGACGCTCTGTACTACGTCTGTGTTGTTGTTTCCTGAGGTTACTCTGCCCAGGAAATTCTTCATTCTTCGTATCACAGGAATACAGACGGTCCACACTGGGTGTAACTGGATGTCTTTTTGTATCCTTTTGATTTTAAAAATACAAGACATATGGAGATAAATCTTAAAGAGAATGAATAAAGTGTCAAAAAACAAAATTTGAGGGCAATAATCATACAAATGGAAAAATTCAGAAAATATGGTACAGGATATACAGTGACCAACAGAGTAGGGGAAATAAAATTGCTCTTAGATGAACTTTATCATTACAATTACTGTCTTATGGGATGCAACACCATGTACTCTAGTAGAAACTTAACAACATTTCAGTGTAAATTTATACGAGGTTGCATGATGTCACTCAGCACAATACAGTAATCTTCACAGTCACTAATGTGAGAACCTAAAATTTTACACTTGATAATGTTCTCTACTGTACACAATTTACAAGGAATTCACATATGTCAGGTCAGCCAGTTGTTCAGCAAAAGGCATGCAGTGACTCAATCATTTTTCAGACTGTGCCACACTGGATAATTGTCCTTGAGACCAGACAGATGTCAGCAATCTTGTACTGGTGCTCATTCAGGATGAGCTGCAGTAATGATTATGAGAAAAAAAATCTAGCAACACCTGTGTTCATAGTATATGTATCCACTATTAAATGCCCAACCATGTTTCAGTACAGTACAGAAACTGACAAAGTCTAATGTCATCAACCACAGCCAATGTTCTGGACACAACCTCTCCAAAACATCCACAGAATCTTGGAATTGAATCCAGGAAATGCATTTTCTTGCTTGACCCAAAAAACAGCATTTCTTAGGTTCCATTATCACAGATACAAGAAATCTTAAAATGCTTCATGCAGCTAGCCGTGGTACGGCTTCTTCAACTGCACAACCCAAAGTTTGGTGTATGGTGTGCCATCAGTGCTGCAAGGATAACAGTGCTCATAATGCTTTGTAACACATGAAAACTTTCTTTAAAGAAGTAACTGAAGGAAGGAGTTACAAGCATGTTTAACAAAACAACACACCATCACACACTACAAAAAACTGAGAGCAAGTTTTGTGCACTGTTTTTGAAGAAAGAATAATCAGCACAACATTATACCCACACTGTTCCTTGAAAATAAATGCAACATTCATTTCTGTCAAAATTTTAAAGAAATAGTTCATGGGCTTTGGGGGTTTAAAGATCAAAATTCAGATTCCTAATCTAGATATTTTATAAGGTTCACTTCAGAATTTCTGAAGAAGTAGGGCAGTTACAGGACACCATTTACAACAGCTAGTAAAAAGTCATGGAACTAAAATGGTTTTACTGAAAACATTTTCTTACATGGACAGAATACAGTATTCGATTAGGCAGCAGGATATGACAGAACTGACACACCAAGTGGTGTGTCAGTAAACAAACATACTAATAAGAACAGAAATAGACTGACATGCTCTGTAATGCTGTTAGATAGCTTGGAAACAAACTAATGCCATTCATGTGCACATTTATATCTGTAAAAATATCAACCAATACCAGTGAAAATAATGTGATGAAGAAGAGGCTTTGACAGTTACAAACAAATTACTGTTTCTAATTACGGTACAGCAAACAATTCATAATTACAACCTATCATTTTCAATGAAGTTGCTGAAAGTTGGTACATCCCTGAAGATCCCACAACAAGATTTGAGTGCCAGAAATGGGGAATAAAATTGGCGCAAAACCTCCCGTCAGACTACCTTAAAAAATTAGCAGCATACCAGTACACATAATTAGTCACTACCATAGACATTATTACCTCCTAGTACAAATGGGTAATGCCGATGAAACCCAGTCTTCTGTGAGAGGCCAACCAACACCACACTTAATACAAATGTATAAAAATCAGTACCTCTCAAAACAACAGGACATGAAAAACTGAGAATTTCTGTAATGTTTTTGGTTCTGGCTGATGGGTGTCAACTGACACCACTTATTCTGAAGGGAAAGCATCCTCAAAAAGAAAAACTTTCTAGTAGAGTTATATTGGAAGTAATGAGAAGGAGGCTGACAGCTGAATGGCAAAGAGAAGACCTCCCACATGTTTCTGCCCTTTCCAGGCCATCATCAGGGTGAAACCAAATACAGAGGAAAAATGTCCACAACATTAATGTGTAACATCTTCAGAGAATGCAGCTTGAGTATGTATAAATCACTGTAGCACTAAATACTGTATATGAAATATGAATGAAGATTAAAACTCAGAGAATTAAAATCATTACTGACAAGGCGTGTTCAATTTCATAATTTGTATGTACATAAAAACCTGCAATACAATATTAAATTTGCATTCAAACATATACTACATTTTCTCAATCCAGCTGTATAATGCAATTACAGGAGTATGACATTAAGACATGAAATGAATTATTAGCCCAGTGGCACATTCAAACTTGTAGAGCAGTAGCAAGAACACAAAATCTTATAGGGATTTTGTAGAAAAGTGAAGAATAACTTCAATATTTATACCTGTACCTTTGTTTTAATGTACTACAAACATGCTCATTACTTCTGCACAGCCCTATATTTATGAAAATTCACTTAATATATTTAGCCATAAGGCACTTGAATACACAGCACTAACAGCCTACATGAACGGAATGCACGAAATATTACCAACATCAAGACATGTCTGGTTAAAGATGACTGACAATTTTTTCCTATCATATGATTAGGATGCATGAGTGTTACAATCCAAACCAACAGTGCAACCCACAAATGCTGATTCAGATGATTGAATTGCCACCTTTGATCAAAGCAACACCTCAACCCACACTTGTCAAATCATTCACTAAAATCAATGTCTGTGGGTTTGGTTACAGGTTTTGTGGTACTACTTTCAACATCTCTTTCTTAGTCATAGACATTCAACAGTACTACCACAATTACTGTTGCATATTTTCTGTTATACTCCATGGACAAAACCTGATCACAGGTGCATATATATAGGAACTTAACTGAGTCAAGAGTAGGCGCCTTCCCAACCTTTCCTCCAGAGGACAGGAACAAATCTAGTTCCCAAAACGTGTTCTTGGAACATGGGATAGTCCAGAAACTGACTAATCCCAACTGATTTTAAGATCAGACTACTGCTCAAGACATATGTGCATTCAAATTCCAAGCACACACTTTGAGCACTACTTGATTTAAACACATTTAATTTAGGTCAATATTTATGTTACTGTAAAAATGTTCGTTAGAAAATCTAATTTTTGGTATGCTCCCTTAAACTTTCTGAATTGGATCCATGTTAATAAACCATATTATAATCAAAACCAGTCTATTAGTGTACCCACAAAGTTTGTCAGACTACTGCAGTGTCATTCTACATATATATAGTGAAGACAACAGACAATTCTCAATATGTGGGAAAGGTATGGACACAAAAGACATACAACTTGCCTCTTGTTCAACCTTTATTCCTGCAAATGTTGCTGGCATAGGACCTTCATCCTCTTCTCTATCGGACACCTCAACTTTTATGTTAATGACCTCAGAACCAAAATCAGAAGATGTTACATAGGCTTCATTATATGAATCAGGTTCCACTTTTGGCAGATCTGTGCAGTTCTGTAAAATGATCACAACCACAGTAATCACACACCACTACTTGTTGAGAACAGTTCCACTATATTTTTTTTACAACGATTAAAAATTCATTACATAATGCAAAAACTACACATCAAAATAGATTCTTTCATTTACACTAAAACTTATTACCATATCATGTATGGGATGGGGAGGGGGGCATGTTAAATTTAAAGGCCACATTCTGATATGACACATACAATACTGGAATAATCAATCTATGGCTGCATACTGTTACTTGCAAACAATGAGATCCCATAACTTTTACAATCTTTGGTTTAACATCCATTTTTTAAAATGTGTTCCAGTGCAGAGTAAACTGCCTAAATCCCCATCTAATGTGCAGAATAAGTTTGACGTGTTAAGTTGTATATCAACCAAAAAAAATATACACGTGTTAAAATTAAATGAAAGTAGATTTTAAATATCACTTTTTTCTATGGTATGAGTAAAAATGTTCATTATTTGATGTGTAAAGTTAGTCTTCTTTTTCATACATTGTCTAGTTGCGAAACATATGGGCCTACATGTATATCTTCCAGATATAGGGAATCCATTTCCTCATCATCTTAGACACTGAAATTTATACAAATATATTCAGGTTTAGTTACATCCCACTTGGCCCATGTATGTTTTTATGCTTTTACTTACAATTCCACTTTATGCTTGTTGGTGCCCTGTTATTTTTGTAGCATCCATTGTCCTTGTGGGGTATTTCCAAGGGCATGCTGTCAAAAAAAAGTGTTTGAAGGCTACAAATACCCAGAGCTATCAGAATGTGAAAAGGTTATGAAACAACTGAAGCTCTTGTGATTTTAGGTGGATTCAATACTTGTTTTATTACTTGGAGGCTGTCTTCCACACATGAGCTCCCATTACTGACTGGTGTATTATCACATGAGGAAGGGATCTTGAGAGAGGAAGGGAAAGGGGTAATCCCATAAATGTCTGTGATGCATGACAATGCCACAGTGTCCTATCATTTGTTTCCTCAGTTTTATTTCTTTGTAAATGCGAAATATCTCAATTACGATTAAAAATCACTTTTTCATGACAAAGGGAAGTATGATCATGACACCCTCTGTGCTGCCAGAGGAATGTCTTTCTTCAAGGATCCGCTCCACAATGTTAGAATGAGTGGCACTGCAACAACTTTGATATATAACTCTGATACCTTATTCCTTGCAAATAACAGTACATAATGTATTTGTTCTATCAGCATGTGACATGATGATGGCCTGATATTTTTTTTGGCTGAAAAAAGTCACATCAGTTGATGACACAGCAATAATTAGTTGTGTAAATAAAAACAATTACTAATCTATAGAATGTGTGTGTGTGTGTGTGTGTGTGTATATATATATATATATACACGTTATGGTATTTCACACAACATGACGCTTTCATTACAGCAATAACAGAACTACCTGCCCAATGACACAGCATCACATCCCACATGTGAATATATATATACACACACATATATATATATATATATATATATGGTATTTCACACATCACGCTTTCATTACAGCAACAAGAGAGCTACCTGCCCAATGATACAGCACCATATCCCACATGAACCATTGCAAAAATCTCAAATCTCACAATATCGTAATTGGTTTATGAATTTACCTTCTTACAACCCCCAAAATCATTACCAGGAACTGCAGAAAGACACACACACACACATATACGCATTCGTGCATCCAAACAAGTGTACCTCCCACGCAGAAATTCCATACTATTTAAACTGTTTAAAGATCTGCCTTCGCTTAAACAAACACACATAGGAAAATGCTCCCAGAAATTCATCTTACACATTGAGGAAAACAAGAAAATTTACTGCACTTTTAAAACTTGCTGCATAATCTCTGTTTTATTTTCCACAAAATTCCATTTATTTTATAATTTTATCTTTTTCTGCTCCAGTAATACTCACATTTTTCATAAATTGTGTGCTGAAGTTTAAATATCCACCTCAGGTAGGAAAAAGGTTAATGTAAGTTTATTTAGACCTCTTCCAGGTGCAATTATGCCATATACTCTGTGCTAGTGACAGTATTGTTATATAAACCTGACATAAATAATAATACAGTACCCATTTGCTCAGCAGCAAATACACAGAAGAATTAAGATGAAATATTTAATTATATCCATGTTCAAATACATTAATTTTTAATAATCTGAACATACAAAGCAGATGCATGTTGTGTTTTAGGTAAGAGTGTTGTACTTCTTCCCTACTTTTCAAACACTTAACAGTTCAAATAGTGAACTATACAAACCAATTTCAATTTGCTATGGGAAGGATATGAACTTCTAGTGCATGGAAATACAGTGCAAACAGAGTGCCTTGGTCTACAGAATTGGCAGAAGCAGCAGAGTAATAAAATGGTCAAATGTTTCACAGTTTCTGCGGTTCTAATTGTGTTCTGGAGTGGATGAAGGACAAAAAGATGGGTGTAATTTATAAAATGCAACACACCTTCACAAGAAAACATGACACAAAGAACCTGATGACAGAGACATATCTTGGGAGATTTGTAGGCAGAAGAATAAAAAGAAAATTAATTTATAAGAATAAAAAGAAAATTAATTTATAAACATAACATGAAAAAATTAATTTATAACTGTTTATCTGTTTAAAATGATCTGTTCATGAAAGCAAAATAAATGAGCACTGCCTTAATTTATTTGTTCATACCACACTGTAACCTGTGATCTGAGAAATAAACACACACATCACCAAGCCTACACAAGGACACAAATACCATTTGACAACATGGCTCACCTCAGGTTCCTCCATTTTTACACATGGGATTTCAATGGAGTGGTTTTCACTCAGAACATCTGCATCATGTTCTCTTTTGATCATGTCAGTGTCATCCTGTAAAGTTACAAGTAAGTATGTAAGTTGTAAGTTCACCCTAGAACCGGCCACGAAGGCCCAGAGGGGGAGTGGAGGTACAGAACTATGCTTTCTTTAATCTCAGCACTAGATGGGGGAGGGTGGTCAATGCCATGCCACAGCCACTTTACCCCCAGGAAAGACCCAGTACCCACTGCATGGGAGGCTGGGTGGGCCTCAGAGCTGGTGTGTACAGGTGCAGAAAATCTCGCCCCCACCGAGATTTGATCCCCAGGCCATCCAGACTGTAGGGAGTCACTATACCAACTACATTCTGATATATTTTGTAATCTGCCTACATGTATAAATTTTGAACATTCTAATATTACAAATGCAAAGTTACACAACAGCATGTATCTAGAAACTGACACCCAAAATTTCACACATAACAGAGACATACATGAACAAACACAACAAAAATCTTCTAAAAGCACGGCTCATCTCAGCTCCAGCCACCTTTCTGGATAATGTTATTGCTACATAAACCTCATCATCCTTCCTACCAATTAATCTTTTTCAGTCAGAAAAATCATATCATTCCCTACTACATTATACAAATCTACTCCTATAAAATTACAAACAAAAATAGTTTGTTTATTTCTTACATTCCAAATACAAAAGCAAAACAGGAGACAGTATGTGTGTGAGTGTGTAATCAGACAAGAACCCTGGCTCTGAGACACCTACATAAATACTGAGCTGACATACTAATCATCACATCAACACCCTGGTGCTGGAGGCAGGGACAATCTCCAAAACACCAAAAATCAGCTTATCTTCATCCAGCTGACTGCATACAAAGGCTAAACTCTGGCCAAAAGGGAATGGCTATAGAGATATTATTAAACAATCACACACAGACGAACACATTACCACACTCACCCTAGCAGTTACACTGAACCTATGTTAATGTTATTTGTACCACCAGTACATGTGCTTTACGACACAAAGGGTTTGTGACAAACTGCAAGGTCCTGTAAGACTATGTGCAACATTCCCAAGATTTTGGGACCTTAAAGATAAACTGAGCACAACTGTTATGCTGCAATTTATGCCATAACGTTACGCCTAAGTACCCATTGTTGATTCAATTCCAAGTAATACATTTATAACCCCCTGTACAATTTAAGGGTTTATATGGTTTTCATCCCTTAACACAAGTTTTAATTAATTATCTCAGTCATCTTCAGAGTTACTAATGATAAACAGTGCAGCATTGTTAAGTTTTCTGATCACAATAAGACGTTTACTCCATCCACTCAAGCACATTTACTCAGCCTTCTGTTACTGGTTTACACTTATACTTATGTCAAGATACAAAAGGCAAGGCTTCTTGGTGTGCAGCATAACAAAACTCTTCATACCATACTCGGCGATGCCTGCCTACTAACGGCCACTCGCTACTACGCAAGGGTTTTCTAGTCGTGCATGCTGTTACGTCCCGAATCGTACAATATACTACATACACTTTTCTGCATGGCGGTAGAAAGCAAGCTACACGCTAGTATTCCGTAATCATAGAGTTATCGATATTCGAAAATCTGTGACAACATGGCGTCTCGCAAATATTTCGCGGGAATTACGGACGACAAGACATGCGTACATGCTTATACCATTTGTTGTAGATCTTGTTGAAATTTTAGGGCGTGGGGTTATACCATTTTGCTGTGCTTTTTTGTCTTAGGAGAGGCGTATACAGGGTTTTGGTGGGGAAACCTGAGGGAAAGAGACCACTTGGGAGACCCAGGCGTAGATGGGAGGATAATATTAAGAGGGATCTTCAGGAAGTAATGTGTGGGGGTATGGATTGGATCGAGTTGGCTCAGGATAGGGACAGGTGGCGGGCACTTGTAAATGCGGTAGTGAACCTTCGGTTTCCCTAAAATGCGGGGAATTTCTTGAGTAGCTGAAAATCGGTTAGCTTCTCAAGAAGGACACTGCTTCATGGAGTAAGTTTGTTTTGTCTAATGTTACGTGTGTGAAAAAGAGGTCGATTTGTGTGAAGTAATGGCGTCATGAAACACTGGTGAAATATTAAGCAGTCATCACACAATGCAAACCAACTACGCTGAAACCAAGTGATTGTTAGTCATGCAAGCGTGTTAGTGTCCAATCATACCAAACCCTATAAGGTGAGGTAAATTCAGTCTAAAACACAACTATGAATTTATCGCTAAATGATGGTGTTTATTAGCAATAGAAAACTACATGTTTCGGCCTATAGAGGCCATCATCATGTTTTGACAACTTTCTTGCTATATAATATGCATAAACCGCGTGCTGATGTTGAGATCTCATCATCATTTACGTGCGTTTGTTAAGCTAAGTTTGGTGGGGTGTCTGTTGCGTGAAGTATGTATTTTTCTGTTGCTAATAAACACCATCATTTAGCCACGTAATGAAATACTACTCCCCAACTGGCAGAAGGAATTGTGGTAGACCTTTGAAGAGACTTCTGGATACGTGATACTGGAACGTGTCAAACAAGTGGCCCAACTCCATGAAATATATATGATGATTATGATGATGATGATGATGATGCTTTAGACATATATTCATAGTTGTGTTTTTGACTGAATTTACCTCACCTTACAGTTTAAACACGCAACGGGGATGGCACACTTCAAAATACCAAATCCTATCGCAGCATGCGGGAACGAAGTGAGCTGAGCTGAGCTACCGAACTATGTCGCAGTGTCGCCACCATCGCGAAGCAAGGTAAGGTTACTATGGTGAACTAAAACTTTTCACACGTTTCTTCCTAGCCGATGGAGATACCAGTCCCCCCGAAAGGTTTATACTATTCAACTAAATTATATAGCATGTTAAAAGACCACACATCTAACATTAACAGTCGTGAGAACTTCAAATCTGGCTGATGCACTAGTCTGAATCGTAGTGACACCTCGCGGCATTGTGTCGAACTGTAATCGTCACAACATGCAGTCATTTCAGTATTTCGTCCTCGGGCGCGTGGTGAAGGTTTATTTTTGGGGTGAAAGTGAAATTTTGTTATTTATACCAGCGCGATTGTTTTCAGTTGATAATTTTAACATTCTTGCATTATATTCCGGTGCTCTCTAGTGTTGACCTCCCTCGATAGCTAACATCGTATTTTCATTTGCATGTGATGGATTCGTGTAATATCAGGAGTGAGAATTGAATTCGTTAATTGAGCAACGAGTAAAAAGTTGTCACCCGAGTTTGGGATCGTATCCACGACACTGTGCTGTCCCTTGACTCAAGTCGCAGTAAGAATGTGATATGTCGTGATGTTTTTTATGTTTAATTACGAAAGTATTTTTATGCCCGGTAGGATTCCCGTGTTTCTAAGGACCTTCTTCTACTCTTCTCTACGAATGTTGTCATAGTAGCTTTAAAAATACGCAACGACTTCTCATTTATAATTCCTAATAGCTTTATAAGTGTTTTAATCAGCTTTAAAGAAATGGAAACACAAAATGTGGCAGTAGCAAAGATTGTGCAGGTCCCAGTGGCCGCCCGTTCTAAGACGAAGGTTGCGGCCGCTCACCTGCTAAGATTGTGGGTTCGAATCCCACCGGGGTCATGGATGTCTGTCTGTTGTGTGCTGTCAGGCAGAGGTCTCTGCGACGCGCTAATCACTCGTCCAGAGAAGTCCTACCGAGTGTGGTGTGTCTGAGTGTGATCTACCTCGTGAATGAAGAGGCCCTGGACCACTGGGGGCTGTTGCGCCAAAAGAAGAAAAAAAAAACGAAGATTGTATTGGTTTCAGTTTTATTCATTGGCGCTTTATGAAATGTATCAAGTGAGATAAAAATATTATTTATACCAGGGCTGGCCAATATGCGGACCTCAAGGAAAGTGTTCGCGGCCCTCCGTAACCTAAATTGTGTAGTGTCTACGGGGGTTGCGGACCCACCGATGCCACTAATTTTGTAGTGCCTCCAGGATAACGGTTAGACTTCCACTATTTCCTACCCGGAGAGGTACCATATAATGCGAGACAGCAATATTCCTACTTATTCTCGTCTTAGCTTTCGCAATCTCAAGTTTCGCTGCCACCCAGGTCAGACTACTGACTACTACTGCCGTTTCTGTCTATTATTGTAATTCATAGTGGCTACGGGTGTAGTAATTCCTCCGCCGTGGTCACGTAGTACTTTAGTTGAGCGGACTCGAACCGCTATACCAACTCAGCGTCCGTCAAAGCTCACTAATCAAACATAACTAGAATTTCAAATTAAACGTAAAGGATTTTCACCGTTGCACCGTTCATATTGCTTTTAATTCTCATTTATTTCACCAACACATGCACGTGTGATTCACACAATATTAGTGTTAATACATTAATTGTTAAAAGGATAAAACACTAACATTATTGGCACTCCAACATGTTTCGGTTTTTCATAAAACCATCCTCGTGCCTATTAAAGTTACTTATTGTCCAGTATTATTTGCGAAGTACGCTGGCAGCACGTCATATTTTATTTGTTGTGGATGGGCTTGGATTTCATGTTACTCGTTTTCCTTGT